>ERZ1026796.78-NODE-78-length-87069-cov-6.441777_pt1 | contig 87069 bp, 71 predicted proteins | sample MGYA00520874_ERZ1026796 | MGnify/ENA primary metagenome ERZ1026796 (study PRJEB33270, sample SAMEA104284474) | anaerobic digester metagenome | biome: Anaerobic digester microbiome; feature: mesophilic sludge digester; material: Anaerobic digester biomass | place...
CTGATGTCGTCCCTGTCCCGCATCAGCCTGCCCAGGTCTCCATAGACGAAGATCCCCGAGAGGGCGCCGTTCCGATCGGTGCAGAGGCAGATCCCCCGGTGCTTCGTCATCATGTCCACGGCGTCGGGAAGGGTGGCATCCTCCGGCATCACCGGCAGCGGCGGCGGGACCATGAGGTCGGACACCCGGGTCAGGAGCTTCCTGCCGAGGATTCCGCCGGGATGGATATCCGCGAAATCGGCCGGGGAGAAGTTCCCTGCCTTCAGCAATGCCATCGCGAGGGCGTCGCCTATGACAAGCATCGCCGTCGTGCTTGCGGTGGGCGCGAGATTGTACGGGCAGGCCTCGGGAAGATCGGGGAGCGGGATCACCACATCGGATGCCGCGGCCAGTATGGACCCGGGTCGGCTGATCGCCACGATCCGGATTCCGAGTCTGGAGAAGCTCGGCAGCAGAGCGGCGAGTTCGGGGGTTCCTCCGCTCCTGGAGAGCATCAGGACCGTGTCGTCCCTGTCCGCCAGGCCCAGATCGCCGTGGACGGCCTCGGCGGGATGGAGGAAGTAGGCCGGGGTTCCCGTGCTGGTCATCGTGGCGGCTATCTTCCTTGCGATGAAGCCGGACTTCCCCATACCCGTCACGATTATCTTGCCCTTCGTCGAGTAGAGCAGCGAAACGGCCTCGTCGAAGGACTCCCCCATCCCGGCGAGAGTCCTGTCCAGCCAGGTCTTCTCGTTCTCGAAGACCCTCGCCGCCTCGACCAGGAAGCCGCTCATCGGAGCCTTCCCTCCATGAACATGTCTATCACCTCGCGAACCGCCCCGCCTCCCCCGGGCAGGGTGGTCACGATCCGGCACACGGACCTGACGCTCGGGTGGGCATCCGACGGGCAGGCGGAGATCCCCGCCAGCTCCAGCGCCGGAATGTCCAATCCGTCGTCGCCCATGAAGAGGGCTTCCGAAGGCTCGATACCCAGGTGCGTACACAGGCTTTCGAGTGCGCTTCGCTTGTCCCTGCAGCCCAGGAAGAGATGCCTGATGCCGATATCCCGGGCGCGGCGCCTCGTGGATTCGAGATCCCTGAAGGAGATGAGCGCTACGGGTGTCCCGGAGCGGATGAGCGACATGATGCCGGCCCCGTCGCGCGCGTTGAATCGCTGGCAGGCGCCCTGGGGGCCGTATTCGAGCGTTCCGTCGGTCAGGACTCCATCCACGTCGAAGGCGAACAGTTTCGTGCTTCTCAACGCCGGCCCTCCCAGTGCCTCATCGCTCCATCCACCAGCTCCGCGGCCAGTGCAGGACCGAGAATGGTCTCCCTGTCGCTGGGGGACTCCGAAGGTCTGGGATGGGCCTCGAAGAAGAGGCCGTCCAGGCCCCACGCCGCCGCCGCCCGTGCGAGACGCACCGCGTGCTCGCGGTCTCCTCCGCTCGATCCGCCCAGGGCTCCCGGCCTCTGGAGGGAGTGAGTCACGTCGAGGAGAACGGAATCGCATATCCCGGACATCACCGAGAGGGACCTGAAATCCACTACCAGATCTCCATAACCGAAGAATGATCCTCTCTCGGTGAGCATGACCATGGGACAACCCCTGGATCTGAGCTTGTCCACGGCTCCCGCCATGTTGATGGGATTCATGAACTGGCCCTTCTTGACGTTCACCGGGATTCCGGCGGAACCGGCGGCCTCCAGCAGAGAGGTCTGCCTGCAGAGGAACGCAGGGATCTGCAGGATGTCCACGGAGGCGGCCGCCGCCTCGACCTGCCCCGGTTCGTGGACATCGGTCGTCACACGGACACCGAAGGCCCTCCTGATCGAGGACAGCATGGAGAGCCCTTCAGAGATCCCGGGGCCCCGGAAGGATCCTGCGGAGGTTCTGTTGTCCTTGAGAAAGGATGCCTTGAAAACCCATTCGACCCCTTCCCGGCCGGCGAAGATCGATTCGAGCATGCGCGCGGTCTCGAAGGCGGTCTCCTCGGTGTCCAGCACGCATGGACCGGCGATGAAGAGCTTGTTCAACGGCATTCCCTCCGGGCCCTCTCCAGATCTTCCGGCGTGTCGATCCCGAATCCGTGGAAGGGCCCTTCGACGACGGCGATCTCGATTCCCGCGCAGAGCCAGGAGAGCTGTTCGAGCCTCTCCAGGTCTGAAAGGGGGCAAGCGTGCGCGGCCATGCAGGCATCGAACGATTCGGGGCTGAAGCAGTAGGCTCCCACGTGTTCGAGGTATGAGGAACCACCGTGGGGTATCGCCGACCGCGAAAAATACAGCGCGGTGCCGTCGCAGCGGAGAACCACCTTGACCGACGAATCGAGCGCCGCCCTGCCGGACGTGCACGGTCTTGCGAGCGTGATCACCCGCCCCGGCGCGGGCTCGACGGATTCCAGGGCGCCTATCCACGCCCCCCCGGCGAAAGGTTCGTCCCCCTGGAGATTGATGATCCTGTCCCCGGGCCTGCCCAGCAGGTTCCAGGCCTCGTACACCCTCCTGGAGCCGGATGGGGCCGGGCCGGTCAGTACGGCCTCGAAACCCGCGTCCCTCACGACTTCGGCGATGCCGGAGTCATCCGTCGCGACGGCTATGAGGCCCGCCCCGCACCCGGATACGCCCTCGGCCACCCGGACTATCATCGGTTTGCCGTTGATGTCGGCGAGAGGCTTCCCGGGCAGGCGGCTCGCGCCCATCCTTGCAGGTATGAATACGGCCGTGCCCTTCAGTTCGACCCCAGCCAATCCTCTGAACTCCAGAGCGACACGAAGACGGCCGTCTCGCCGGATTCCTCCCATGTCTCCCTGGAGAGCGACAGGTCCAGACCCGCGGCTCCACCGGCGAACCGGTAGCCCACGCCGCTTGTCCATCTGGTCGCGCCGTCCCTCCAGAGGCCGTCGGTCGTGCTCCATCCGGCTCTGGCGGAGAATCCTGAGCCTACAACCGCCTCGGCGCCGAGGCCGATGATGGAACCGTCCGGCACCGTGCTCTGCAGGATGTGCATCGTCTTACGCGAGTGGACATCGGCCCCCAGGGACAGCCAGGCAAAAGGCCTCGCGACGACACCCGCGTTGAACTCGCCGGGAAGATCGTACCTCCCCCGGCTCTCCTCCTCATCATCGCCCGAGTAGTCCCTGTCTATCTTAATGTTTCCGCGCCTGTCGGTCAGAATCGACGCTCCCACGTCGATCACGCCGAGCCTTACGAGGGCGCCGACCTGCAATCCCCAGCAGGGAAGAAACTTCGCCTCGTCGACATACTGGGTGTTGATCGGCAGCTCCGGACCGCCTGGGGCTGTCCCGGTCAGGCTCGCTTCGCAGCGGTTGCTGCCGAACACCCCCCGACTGCCGAGAGAGATCGCGAACCATTCCGCAGCCCTGAAGGATGCCGCCACGCACGCCTCGCTGAGTCCTCCGTCCCAGTCGAGAGTGCCCATGTAGCCATCCTGCTCTATCTTGTTGCAGTCGAGGAGTCTGCTGCGCTCTGAGAGGCCGGCGGTGAGCACCGTGCGCCAGGGCAGAGGGAAGATCGCGGAAAATGAAGGGAAGCGCATCCGGCCGTCCCATGCGGCGTCGTCCCCGGTTCGCCAGGCCGCCGTCCAGGTGACGCCGGACGACGGAGCCCAGGCCGATGTGGACGGATTCGAGAAGGACAGACCGTCCGGGCTCTCCAGCGCGGTCGAGATTCCGCCCATTCCGGCCGACCTGACCGTCGAGGGCAGAAGCTCCGATCCCATGCCCGAGGAGGACGGGATGAAAGGCGGGTATTCCGCAGCAACCAGGACTAGAACGACCATTATCTCAGACAGCATACATCTCCGTTCGTGCTCGCGGTATGGGTCTAACGACGGCCGATTCCACCGGCATCGATACCCTGTCCCCTCCGGAGGGTTCCCCGGTTCAGTCCCCCGCGTCTACAACCAGCGTCTCGGTGCGCGAAGGGACGGTGCATGCGAAGCCGGCCCCGCCGAGTCTCTCCGAAAGCGCGCCCGACTGCTCCTCCTCGCCGTGGACCAGCACGATCCGTGAAGCGGAGGCTCCGGCCGTCGAAGCGTATTCGAACAATCCCTCGGAGTCGGCATGGGCGGAGAATCCGTCTATGGTGACTACCGAGGCCTTCATGTCCCTCTTCTCGCCGAAGATCTTCACGGTCCCGGCGCCGTCGGCGATCGCTCTGCCCAGGGTGTTACGGGCCATGAAACCCACGATCAGGATCGTGTTCGCCGGATTCGTGACCCCGTGGCGCAGATGGTGGAGTATCCTTCCGTGTTCGCACATCCCGGAGGCCGAGATCACCACGGAGGGCCCCTTCATGTCGTTGAGAGCCCTGGATTCGGCTACCGACTGCAGGAAGTGAAGGCCGTCGAAACTGAACGGGCTCTCTCCGCCTTGCACCGCTTCGAGAGCCTCCTCGTCGAAGCATTCTGGATGGAGCCTGAAGATCGAGGTAGCGTCCAGGGCCATGGGTGAATCTACGAAGACCGGGACACGGGGTACCGATCCGTTCGCCCTGAGCAGCCTCAGATAGTACAGGATCTCCTGCGTCCTGCCCACGCTGAAGGCGGGGATGATGACACGGCCGTCGTTCGCGGCCGTTTCCCTGATCGTGTTGCGGAGCTTTTTGACGGCATCCCCGCCCGATTCGTGCCTCCTCGCGCCATAGGTCGACTCCATGAGCAGGATGTCCGGCCGGGAGGCGCCCAGGTCGGGATCCTTCAGAATCGGCATGGCGGGGCGTCCGAGATCCCCTGAATAGAGCAGCACCGTCCTGCGGCCGCCCCTGGTCAGAGTCAGCTCGATCTGGGCGGAACCGAGAATGTGTCCTGCTTCTATGAATCTGGCCGTTATTCCCGGCGACACCTCGACCGTGCTGTAGTAGGGTGAGGTGTGGAAGAACTGCATCGCCTTCGCCGCATCGGCCGGAGTGTAGACAGGCTCGAGTTCAGGCTCGTTCCGAGCCCTCCTCTTCTTGTTGAGAAACTGCAGATCCCCTTCCTGTATCCTGGCGCTGTCGGCAAGCATCAGGGCACAGAGGTCGCGGGTGGCGGAAGTGGAATGGATCGATCCGGCGAAGCCCCGTCTGACGAAGGCGGGGATGGACCCGGAATGGTCGATATGGGCGTGCGACAGTACGATGGAATCGACGGACGCGGCATCGAGCCCCGGATCCCTGTTCAGGGCGTCACTCTCGCTCCTGTGGCCCTGATGAAGGCCGCAATCGAGAAGAATCCGCCTGCCGTCGAACTCCACGAGATGCATGGAACCCGTTACGGAACCGGCGGCACCGTAAAACGTTATCCTCAATGGAGACCTCCGTGGATCGAAGGGAGATTATCACTCCAGGCCCAACCCGGGGCAACTCCCCGGGATGCATGCCCGCATGAGGAGGTGCGGGCAGGGTGCCGGAACGGCGACGCCCTTTTTCGTGGACATCGGCGGCCGTCGGAGATAGATTCATACAGAACATTCACTGAACCGAGCTGAACTGAAAACAGCGCCCTGACATGGCGAGCTTTGGGGGGTCCGATGAAGACTTTGACCGGTATCATCCTTTTGTCATTGGCAGCCTCGGCAGCCTGGGGCGACACTTTCGTCTCGAGAATCGACGACGCCGTCGCCATCGGCAACATAACAGCCGACCAGGCCGCCTTCTTCTACGTATGGAGCGTCCTGGACGAATCCAGGCTGCCCTCCTGGGTGACGGACGGGGCGGAAGCCGATCCATGCGGCACACCGGCGATGGACGCGGTGGCGCGGATGATGGACGAGCTGTCCCCCGCCGTCCGGGGCGAGATGCTCAACATGCTTGCCAGGCCCAGCGTCGGCAGCCCCGAGTACACCTACGACACCCCAGGCGGCCACTTCAAGATCCACTGGACCGACACGGGCGCCAACGCCACCACGCTCGAATGGGTTACGACGATAGGCATGGGGATGGATTCCTCCTGGGCCCACCAGGTGGACACCATGGACTGGGATGCGCCTCCCTCCGACCTCGGCCTCGGCGGCGACACGAAATATGATATCTACATGCTTGCCCTTTCCGGAGGCACGCTCGGCTATTGCTCCACCAGCGGCGAGCCCTCCGACCCCGGCACTCCGGAGGCCGACTACGCCAGCCATATCGCCATAAGCACCTATCAGGGCTGGGGAGAGGCCCAGATGCTGGAAACCTGCTCTCACGAGTTCCAGCACGCCCTCCAGAACGGGTACGAGGCCGCAGAGCCCTCCTGGTTCAAGGAGAACTGCGCCACATGGATGCAGAACGAGTGCTGGCCCACCGACCTCTATGTCGATTACCTCCATTCGGGCGAGAACTGCCTCCGCAGACCCTGGTACGACATCCGGTCGGGCGCGATGTACCACTACGGAGCCACGCCCTGGCCCATGTACATTCAGACTCGATGCTGCGGCCAGGAAGCCGTCAGGATGGTCTGGGAAAAGGCCGCGGCCACTGTAGGGCCCAACATGCTGGATGCTCTCGCCCAGACCGCCGTGCACCACGGGATGACCTTCAACGACTGGCTGGCCGAGTACACCTGCTGGCGCTGGTTCACAGGCTCCCAGGCGGACGACTCGCACTACCCGTACGAGGAGTCCTCGCTCTGGACCCCGGGGCCCTATGTATTCGGCGTACACAGCGTGTCCTCCCTCCCTTGGACCGGCAACCATGGCCCCTATCCACCCGAGACCTACGGCAACCACTGGATCAAGATTCCAGTATCCGGCCACCAGGGCTGGATCACGGTGAATTTCAACGGCCGCGACAACATCGACTGGATCATCGGCGTCATCCAGACGGCATCCGACGGCGCCGACGCCTTCACCTGGCATTCAGTCACCGAGCCTTCAGCCACCCTCGAACTGGGTGTCAGCACGACGGGCTGGCAGTACGTCGTCCTGTTCGTCATGCCGATCACCCAATCCACCATCGACTTCACCTACGACATCTCGGTCCAGGCGCAGACCGGCATCGAGGAAGGACAGGGGGCACCCTCCGCCGCCCTCTACGCCTCCTCCAATCCGATGGCGCCCGGCGGTTCCTTCGAACTGGTCCTTCCCTCGGGCGGCTTCACGACCCTCGGCATCTACGACCTCTCGGGAAGGCTGGTCCAAACGCTCGTCTCGGGAATGCTCGAAGCTGGATCCCACACCGTGGGATGGAATGCGGAAGGCCTCTCTACGGGCGCTTATTTCGCCAGGCTCAACGTGCCCGGAGGCGGCATGACGAAGAGAGTGATACTTGACAGATAGCGGCGGGGCGGCGTAGCCGCCGAAGATAACCGGAGGCGAAATGAAGCTATCAGTGACAGTACTGCTGCTGTGCATCGCCGGGCTGGCCGTTGCCGACAGTGCGATGGACAGGGTAATGACACTAATCGAGGCCGGCGAGCTGCAGGGGGCCGATGCAGCCTACGCTCTTGCGGCCAGCGTGGTCGACCAGAGCCTTCTCCCGGCCGAACTCACCGAGGGAACCGAACCTGCACGCTGCGGCACTCCCGCAGTAATGGAGGCCATCAGGCTCGCAGAACTGGATGACGAGGCCCCGCTGGCGGCAGAAGCCATGGCCCTCCTCGCCAGACCCTCCCTCACCGGCCCGGAGTACACTCTCGACTCCCCTGCCGGCCACTTCAAGATCCACTGGACGAACTCCGGCGCCGATGCCACCAACCTTGCCTACGCAACCGCCCTCGCCAACCATGCCGACAACTGCTGGGCCGTCGAATGCACCACCATGGGATACGACACCCCTCCTTCGGACCTCGGGCTGGGCGGCGACACGAAGTACGACCTATACATCAAGAGCATCGCCTCCCTCGGCTACACCACATACTCGGGCGAGCCGTCGGACCCCACGACCTTCGAGAACGACTATGCGAGCCACATCGTCATATGCGTCGGCCTGTCGGACAATCTCCTGAAAGTCACCCAGGCCCACGAGTTCCAGCATGCGATCCAGATGGGCTACGACGTCAGCGAACCGACCTGGTTCATGGAGAACTGCGCGACCTGGATGGAGGATATGGTCTATGACGAAGTCAACGACTATGTCGGCTACCTCCAGGGCGGCGAGAACCCGCTTCGCAGACCCTGGTTCGACATAAGGTCGAGTCAGGGCCTCTACTGGTACGGCGGCTGCCTCTGGACCCGCTACATGGCCATCCGTATGGGCACCGACGCGATCCTGGACATCTGGGAGAAGTGCGGAGCCGTCGTCGGCAACAACATGCTCGCAGCCCAGGGTGAGGTATTCCAGAACCACGGGATGACCTGGGAGCAGGGTTTCATGGAGTATGCCTGCTGGCGCTGGTTCACGGCCGCCAACTACTACTCCGGATGCGGGATGTACGACGACGAGGCCGCTCTCTGGACGCCGGGCCCCTATACATTTTCATTTCACAACATAAACTCGCTGCCGGCCTCGGGCGACAACGGCGTCTATCCTCCCGAGACCTACGGCATCCACTGGATCAAGGTGAAACTCGACAACTATCAGACCGGCTGGGTCAACATGCACTTCGACGGCCGCGACAACTTCGAGTGGAATCTCGGAGTCATCATGTGGGATACCGCAGGCGACTTCGAGTTCCAGTGGTACGACTGCAACCCCTCGACGGGCGTGAAGGATGTCGGCGTCAACCCCGCGGGCTGGGACTACGTCATCTTCTTCCCCGCCTTCATGTCGATCACGAGTGTAAGTCACACCTACACGTTCGACATCACCTGGTCCGCGACGGGAATCGAGGGTGATCCGGCCTCCGAGCCCATCGGGTTGAGCGTTTCGTCGAATCCGGCGGGTCCGTCTTCGCAGGTCGTCTTCACGCTCCCGGCGGCATCCGATGCCAGGCTCGACGTGTTCGACCTCTCGGGCAGAATCGTCTCGACGCTGCACGATGGAACGGCCTCGGCCGGACAGCATTCGGTGTCCCTGGGCGACCTGACCACGGGAACCTACTTCGTCCGTCTCTGCGCGGGCGGTCAGATGGCTTCCCGCAGAATCGTCTTCACGAACTGACGGGAATCCCTGGAGACTCCGGGGGCCGGCTCCGGCCGGCCCCCTTCGCTTACCCGGCCGGTTTTCCTTGCGTGGCAGGCACGCAGGGGGATATCATTGATCATGTCGAACAGATTCGTGCTCTTCCTCGCATCATTGGCGGCCCTCGTCCCTCCCGGATGCGGAGGGCGTGGAGCCGACTCCGGGCTGGACCAGGCTGCAGGACAGCCCGGCAGGATGGTCTTCATAGAGATGAGCGGTCTTCCTCCCGATCCCAGACTGCCGTCGGCCTTCCTACGGGCCGGCCCTGTTCGACTCGCAGCCTCCCGGCTCGCGGAGAACCTGTCGGAACCCGTGCCCTCGGTGCTGGAGGAATACGCGGCGGCCTGCCTGAGATCCGACAGGCTCGTCATGCTGATCGATTGCCCGGTGCCCGTCTCCCAGGGTGGCAGGGACAACATCTCGATCACGACATCCATCCCGGTCGGCGGCGATACGACCGGGGCCTTCCCGGTTCCGCATCCCGAGGATCTCCTCTCCGGGATCGATTGTGCAGGATGGGCATCTCTCTCGGGCAGGCAGGACGTCATCGGAGAGATTGCAGCCCGCTTCGGGCCCGACGTCATAATCGCCCGATTCTCCCCCGGAAGTGTCGATACCGCGCTCACGACAGGCTCGAAGTGGCTGGGAACCATCTCCACGACGGGCGGCGCCCTCGTCATCCTGTCTCCGCCGGACAGCGGATGGTACAGGGGCTGGGTCGTTCTGGCCGGATCCGGAATCGACACCATCCCGCCCACGGGCTTGACTCCGTCGGGCATTCTCAACACGGCAGCCCTGCTGACCGGCCTGGATCCCATTCTACCCCTGTCCAGAGGCGTTCCGGCGATCGGCACCCTGCTGCAGGGCGGGAAGATCCTCCCATGAAGGAATGCCGGATCCCGCGGGCGGAACCCGTGGCAGTCGCCGGCATGCGTGCCGCTTCATGAAGACCAGGCAGGAGGCAGGACGAATGAAGGTTGGCGACCCGCTGGCCAGGCTCATCGCCTTTGGCGAGGGTCTGCCAGGAGGAGCCGGAAGGCTCACGGCCGTATTCGCAGTAACGGTCTTTGTCAGGAATCTGCTGGAGTGTGCGGGAAGCGGGATACTCTTCGCGCCCGAGGCGTATCTGCTCCACTTCCCGATAGCCTATGTACTCCCGATGCTGGGCATAGTAGCCGCAATGCACCTGATGTCCGGCTACCCTGTGTCGCGGCTCATGAAGCTGATGACATGGGCATGGACGCTCACGATCCTCCCGCCTCTCATCGACGCAGCAGCAGGCATCGATTCGTCCATAGGCTACTTCCCGCTCGACAGATCCAATGCACTCAGGTTCCTTCTGGACTTCTTCAACCCGTCGCGGACCCTGCCGGGCACTACTGCCGGAATCAGGATAGAAGCAACGATAGGCTGCATCCTCGGCGGAGTGTTCATCGGAAAGGTTTCGGGCAGCGCGATCAGGGGCGTGGTGGGATCGTTGCTGCTGGCTCCGCTGTTCCTGATGTTCTTCGGCCGGCCGGGGATCGTCAACCTGCTTGCCGGCCGGTTCTTCCCGTACACCGGGGACATCCAGGACTTCATGCAGTGGCATTCCCTGACTAGGCCGCACCTGATGAACTCCGTCCACTCGACCGTATTCCTTGTCGATCTCTGGCCGGCCGCCGCCATCGGGCTCTGGCTCATCCGCCGGATCGGTGACGAACGGGGCGGAGCAGGCCGTGCGCTCGCGATCCGAAGCGCTCTGAACCCGATCGCCTCCGCCGTCGCAGGCACGATCGCGGCTGCCGCCACAGCCTCGGCAGCCGGGACGGCTACGTTCGCCGATGCTGCAGCCATCGCAGGAGCGCTGTTCGCATCGCTCTCCCTCGCGACGACGATCCACTCCGGTCGGAACCCGAGGATCTGGGGCGCCCTGGTGGCTCTCCTCGCCGCCGGCGCCGTAGGATGGCCCACGTTCGTCACGGCGTTGCTGACGGCCGCACTCTCTGCGACAACTACGGACAGGAGGCTCTCCGCAGCGTTTACATCGCCGGCCCTGCTTCTGACGGCCGCATCCCCCCTGTTCTCCACTCCTGGCGACATAGCCGCCCTCTGGCCGCTCCTCCTGGCTTCCGCGGCGACCGCCTCGCTCGCATTCCTCCCGAAGGGCGGCGTAAGGATCGCCGGGCCGGCCGCGGCATGCATTCCCGCCGCCGCGCTCCTGGCTGGACCGTATCCGGTGAAACCCGCGCAGCAGGTCTGGATGGAGGAGACGACAGACTCCTTCATGCGCAGCTCCAGGAACCAGCACGCCCTCGTATCCGCCTCCATCCTCGCAGGACACGGGGGATCGACGGCGCCGCTGGCTCAGTCCGCTCATATCGCCGGCAGGCTGGATCAAGCGGAATGGCTGTGCCGCCTTGCTGCCGAAGAAGGGAACCTCGACCGGGACATGCTCCAGGTCGCGTTCAATCTCTCCATCGCCGAAGGAGACAGAGCGAGGATGCTCGAAATCCTGTCGTCCGAAGGCATGGGTGAAGCCGCCGTCGCCCGTTCCCTTCCGGCGGTTCTCGGCTATGCCGCCAACGCCGGCGACACACTCTTCCTCCGGACTGTGTTCAGGACGACGGGCTCCTCCGCCATGTTCCTCGAGGCGTGGAGCAGAGCCCTCCTGGTCCTGGGAGACACCTCTGCCGCGTGTTCCTTCTCGAGGGCCGCGATCCAGGCTCCGGACGCAGGGCCCTCCGAATACGCCTATGCCGCAGGGCTCGCTGCGATTGCAGGAAACGATCCCGAGGACTTGCTGCGTGAAGCCGACTCGATGTTCCCGGGTGCGCGTGAACTGGATCTGTGCAGGGTCAGGATATCCGTCGGCACCGGCGAACGCGAGGCCTCTGGAAGAGCCGTGGCGAGGATGCTCTCCCGATATCCCCGGACAAGCGAGGAACTCTATGCGTGCGCATTGTGGCTCCTCGACGCAGGTCTTCCCGACAGCGCCCTCGCGGTCGTTGAGAGATCGCTGATGATGCAGTATCCTCCATCGGAGGCATTCCTCGAACTCGCCGCAGCCTGCGCGGAAGCGGCGGGAGACACCGCCAGGGCCGACATACACAGGGATTACCTGAGGGCGGCATGCTGCGTTTCGGAGGACATCCCGGGGCCTGACGCCCTCTCGACGGCTTCCACGGACATTTAGGATGAGCCGGGGACTCAGGAGTCCGGCGTTCGTGGCGTGCATACTCGGGCTGGCGGTCGCAGCCGCCGCCTTCGTCGCGGGTCCGCCGTCCTTCGACGCAATAGACAGCACGGAGTTCATCCTCGCGGCGGATGACCTGTCGATCGCCCACCCTCCATCCCACTCCCTCTTTCTGATGCTGCTGCATCTCTTCCCGGGCCGTGGATTCACATCCGGCAGGCTCCTGACCGCGCTCCTCGGGGGCGCGGCGGCTGCAGCCGCCTTTTTCGCCGCCAGGCTGGAGGGAGGGCCCTGTTCCTTCCGTGCCGCGCTGCTGTCCGCGGGTCTGATGCTGTCGCCCCCTGTCTTCACCCAGATAAACACGGTAGAGGTCTACGGCACCGCCCTCCTCCTCGTCATCTGCGCGAGGCTCGCCCGCGGAACGCCCGCCGGCCCGTATCTCTTCGGTCTCTCGGTGTTCGGCGGCCACCCTCTCAACTCGCTCCTTGCCCCCGTCTGCATCGGACGGGCATGGAGGAGATGGTGGCCCCTGCTCTCGATTCCGGCGGGACTGCTTCTCTTCGTCCCGCTCAGGGCCGTGTCGCCCCCGGGGCTGAACCCTCACTACACGAGACCCGATACCATCACGGAGCTGGCCGCATACTTCAGCCTCTACTCGGGCAGGCTGGGAGCCTTCTCGATCGACGGCTTCAGGCTCATGGGCTCCTGGACCGCGGCCTCCACGGCCGCGATGCTCGCCCTCGCGGCCTTCGCGAGACCCAGGCCGTCCGAGACGGCGTCCTTCGTGATGGCTGCAGCCTTCCTCGCTTTCTACCGGGTGCCGGATCCATCGGGGATGGCCTTTCCTGCTCTCCTCCCGGTATGGCTTACGGCGGTGCGCGGTGCGGGAAGGCTCGCATCGGAAAGATCGGAGGCGGTGGGGCTCGCGGCCGCGGCCTGCTGCCTCGCCGTATCCGTCTTCGGGATCGGATCGTCGTCGCGGTGCCGGGATTCGATAGCGAGAACCGTCGCCTGCGACATGATGAGAGAGGCGCCTCCCGGAGCCGTCTACTGCACGATCGGACACGACACATTCCATGCGGCCTATCTGCTCTCCATCGAGGACCGGCGCCCGGACATCCTTCCCTCGGACACCTATGGCAACTACTTCGCGCTGTCGCTTGCGGAACCTTTCCCGGCGAAGCTGAGCGGTCGTCCCGTCGTCGCCACCAGGGCGTGGAACAGCCCTGAACTCGAACTCTCTGGGCTGGTCTTCATGCAGAGGGACACTCGGAGGAGTGTCCCGCGACTCGACCTGGAAGGGCTGACTGCGGACAGCCCGGATGCATTCGCCATGGACCTGGCTGCCGAATCCTATGCGAGGCTGGCCCTCCAGTCCGTGGGCGAGACCCGCGATTCCCTGTCGGAGCTGGCCCGTTCAACGGCCCGGACCGCGACCGCCTCGCGGAGGATCGAGGCCCTGCTTGAACGATGACGGACGCACGACCGGAAGGCTCCTGACCGCGGGGCTTTTCGCGGCGGTGCTCATGTACTGCATCACTCCGGTCTACAGCGAGAACATCTTCTGGCACCTCAGGAACGGCGAGGACATCCTGGATTCGTTCTCGATCAGGCTGTCCGACCCCTTCACGTGGACGATGACGGACCGCGAGTGGATCCAGCAGGAGTGGCTCGCGGAGGTGGTTTTCGCCGTGGGATTCAGGGCGGCCGGGCCTCTCGGCCTGTCCATTGTAAAGACTGTCGTGGTGATGGCCGCGGTGGCGCTGGCGGTCTCCGCCGCCCGCAGAAAGGGAGCGGGCGCCGCGGAAACCGTCCTGGTCGCCGTAATCTGGCTCGCGGCCGCACAGGCGAGATGGTTCGAACGCCCGCACATCTTCACTTCCATGTTCTTTTCCCTCTATCTCTTCATCCTCGCCGGGAAGCCGTCGCTTCGCAGATCCCTGGCCATGTTCGCCCCGCTGCAGATACTATGGGTGAACACGCATGCGGGCTTCGTGATGGGCCTCTTCCTCCTCCTCCTCCCCGCGGTCGACGCCTTTTTCGAGAGCGGGCGCAGCGCATCGCGCGCATCCCGATGGCTCCTCCTGCCTGCGATGGGATTGCTGTGCTCCGGGGTACATCCCAACGGCTTCAGATCCCTCACATACCTGCCGGGCTTCCTTTCGCAGCCCCTGTTCAGAGAGACCATCAGGGAATGGTGGAGCCCGTTCAACCCACGGTACGGCTCCGCCTATCTTCCCACCGTCCTCGTCGCCGTAACGCTCGCAGGGCTCGCGATTATTCTGACCGCATCCAGGAGGGGACGGCGGATTCCCGCCTCGTCGATCCTGCTGTTGGGGGCGCTTACCGTCTCCAGCGCCTTCGCGGCCAGGAACGCCGAACTGCTCGCCCTGGCCTCGATCGCGACACTCCCTCCCCTGCTGGGCAGGGTACACTGGGGCTTTCCGGCCGCCGCCACTGCGGCTGCGGCTCTGATCCCGCCGATCGCAGGCCTTCCACGCGAGTTCGGGCCGCCCCGTGAGTTCGGGACGGGCATCGACTGGAGCATCTATCCCGTGGGACTGGCGGATTTCATAGAGGAGCACGGCCTCTACGGGCGGGTGTTCAACACGAACGAGATATCCGGATACCTCGAATACAGGTTCGGCGAGAGGCTTCCGCTCTACATGGACGGCCGATGTCTTCTGTACCCGGAGAGCTTCTACGCCGAATACCTGCTGCTGGCACAGCCCCCGGACAGTCTGCATGCGGCCCTTCAGCTCTCCATCATCGAAAGCCGCGGGATCGAGATGGCGCTGTACGACTGGCCGAAGCAGCCCGGCTCGACCGCAAACCTCCTGGCCGAGCTGCCCGGATGGGTTCCCATCTACTGGGACAGGCTCACGATCGCTTACGCGAGGCTGGACTGGCTCCGCGGGAAGGGTCTGGATTCGCTCTCGCTCGGCCGGGTCGATCCTCTTTCGAGCGAGGATCTACTCACGAGACCCCTCGCAAGGGTGGAGCAGGGCCTCCTCCGCACGCTCCTGAGGGGAGCCGGGATGGAAGGCTGGGATGCTCCCGCAGTGATCGCCTGCTGCCTCCTGTGGAGGGCGGGCGACATCGACGGAGCGGCGGCGGCGGCAGGCATGGTCTCCGATTCGTCTCTCAGGAATGAGATCACAGGCATACTGGACGGCTCGGATGCCCCGGGCGGAGGACGCTCCGGCGCGCCGACGGGAACCGGATCGTGGCCTCAGATCAACACTCTGAGGGTCTGGGTGGCCGTATCCGAGGGCAGATTCCAGGATGCAGTCCGTCTGGCGTCGGAGATGGGCGACGCCCAGCTCGAGACCTCCATTCTGATCGTCGCCGGAATGGACCCTTCGGCTCTGACGGGTACTCCCCCCCCGGGGATACCGCGGTTCGCCTGGGAGACATACAGGTCGGGCGGATCGACCCCGTCGGAATCGATGACGATTCTTTCCTGGGCGGCCTTCGCGGTCGGAGATCTTCGACTGGCGGATTCCGCCGCAGGAGCCGCGGGCGATCCCGGGCCGGCGGCCCCCTGGTCCATCTCCGCCCGGGCTACGCTGCTCGCCTCTTCGGGATTCACCGACGAGGCTACCTCTCTGGCTGATTCGGCCCTCTCCCTGTCCCGGAATCCCTTCACGCTGTCCGCCGCCGGCGCCGTGGCGACCCTGTCCGGCGATCCCCGGAACGCGGCAGCTCTGCTGAATGAGGCTTCCACGATGCTGCCGGAGTGGCGGGAGGCGTCGATCGAACTGGCCTCCGCCCTCTGGGAATGCGGAGAGATCGAAGCATCCGTCTCGGAATACTCGAGGGCGGCATCCATCGGCGCCGTGCTTCCGCCGGCGGGACGGCAGCGGCTGGACTGGGGCTCCCGGATAGTGCGCGGAGTGAACCTACAGATGCGCTGACGCTCACGGATCGCGCCTCCGTTCGTTTCGAAGCCGCGCGGTTCTTGACAGAAGGTTCATCCTCCGTAAGTTTTGTCGTTTACGGGATGGTCCGGATACCGGCTGCCCGCGGAAAAGCTTGAGGAAAAGGGGTCTGCAATGTCCATAATGAGCAGGATCAACGACTTCCTTGCCAAGGCCTCCAGGCTCATACTCGGGGGCGGCAGGGAAGCTCTCGAGAGCCAGCGCAGGAAGGGCAAGCTGACCGTCAGGGAGAGACTCGAAGTTCTTCTGGACACAGGGTCCTTCATCGAGACGGATCTCTTCGTCGAGCATTCCGCCTCCGATTTCGGGATGCACGCGAAGCAGCTCGCTGGTGACGGCGTGGTCACCGGCCTCGGGAAGATAGACCAGCGCCCCGTGGCCGTCTTCGCTCAGGACTTCTCCGTCGCGGGAGGCTCCCTGGGCCGGGCGCATGCGTCCAAGATCACGAAGGTGATGGACTCCGCCAGGGACATGCTCGTACCGCTGATCGGCATCAACGACTCCGGAGGCGCGAGAATCCAGGAGGGTGTCGACTCCCTGTGCGGCTACGGAGAGATATTCTACCGCAACACCCTTCTCAGCGGCGTAGTGCCGCAGATATCGGTGATACTGGGGCCCTGCGCGGGCGGAGCCGTCTACTCTCCCGCCCTGACCGACTTCGTGTTCGTGGTCGACCGCATATCCAACATGTTCATAACCGGTCCCCAGGTGATCAAGACTGTGCTCGGAGAGGAGATCTCCCCCGAGGATCTCGGCGGCGCGAAGACCCATGCGAGCATTACGGGCAATGCGCACTTCTACGCCGAAAACGAGATGGATGCGTTCGAACAGGTGAGGAAACTCCTCTCCTATCTCCCCCCGAACTCCCGGGAGGATTCCCCTCGGACGGCTCCGCGCCCCCCCAGGACTCCCCTGACGCGGAACGTCATCCCCGAGGACCGCAGGAAGGCCTACTGCGTAAAGGACGTCATCAGAGGCATAGTGGACTCGTCGGAGTTCCTGGAGGTGCACGAGCATTTCGCCAGGAACATCTTCACGGGCTTCGCCAGGATCGAGGGCCGCACTGTCGGAATCGTGGCCAACCAACCCAGGGTGCTTGCCGGAGTGCTCGATGTCGATGCCTCCGACAAGGCCGCCAGGTTCATCCGCTTCTGTGACGCCTTCCGCATCCCCCTGATCACACTGGTGGACACACCCGGCTACCTTCCCGGAGTCAATCAGGAGCACATGGGCGTGATCCGGCACGGAGCCAAGATCCTATTCGCCTACAGCGAGGCGACGGTGCCGAAGCTCACGGTCATCATGCGCAAGGCCTACGGCGGAGCATACATCGCAATGTGCAGCAAGCATCTCGGCGCCAACTTCTCGATCGCCTGGCCCACTGCGGAGATAGCCGTGATGGGGTCGGAGGGTGCGGCCAACATCATTTTCCGCAGAGAGATAGAGGAGAGCAGCGATCCGGAGGCTACCCGGCGCGAGAAGGTGAGGGAGTACGAGGAGAAGTTCGCGAATCCCTACGTGGCCGCCGGGAAGGGCTATGTCGATACGATCCTGATCCCGGAGCAGACCCGGGAGGCGCTGGCCCGGATACTTGCCACGGCGAGGGTGTCCGAATCGGACCGGATTCCCAGGCGCCACGGCAACATCCCGCTGTGACGGTTCGCGGACGCTGGAAGTGAGAACATGAGCATAGACAGGCTGTTCATAGATTCGACCGAATACGAGACGGAAGTCCCACGGAACAGCATCAGGCCCTACACCGGCCTGCCCGACGGGAGGGACGTGAAGGCGTTCATACCCGGCACGGTCGTGGAGATCAGGATACGGGAGGGGGACAGGGTCGCGTCGGGACAGGTGCTCCTCCTGCTGGACGCGATGAAGATGTACAACGAGGTCTGCTCGTCGGTCGACGGCAGGGTATCGCAACTGCTCGTGTCCGTCGGAGACAGGGTCGAGAAGAACCAGATCCTGGTCAGAATCGATACCTGAGCAGGCCGTCCGGCAGATACGGGACGGCCTCCGGCCTCACCGGAATCCGTTCATACACCGATTTCATTTCGAAGCCGTAAATGAGAGGGGCGGGCCGAAGCCCGCCCCTCTTCCATAATTGTCGCTTCTATTCGCTGCGGAGCTGCTGTGCGCGCTCCATGGCCCTTATCGCGTCCGTCCTGCGGTTCAGACGGCTGTATGTGCTCGCCAGGTACTCCCACCAGTCGGCATTGTCGGGAATGATCGCGAGGGCGGCCTCCAGCTTCGCCGCAGCTTCGGCATCCCTCTCGAGCTGGTTCAGGGCCGCGAACTGCATGTAGAGCGAGTTGGCCCTTTCCACGGAGGTGAGATCGGGGAGCCTGTCGGTCTCGTCGAGGACCGCGAGCGCGGAGTTGTACTCCTCCTTCATTATATAGGCCTGCGCCAGGTTTCCGAGGAGGACGTAGCTCGAACCGCTGATCTGTCTCGCGGCCTCGAGTTCCGTCACCGCCTCGTCGTACCGCTCCATTTCGAGCAGGGCGGCGCCCCTGGTGAGCATGATCTCGCCGCGGATCGACTGCGCATCCTCGGGAGACAGCCAGCCTTCGGCCAGACCGCTGTCCACGCCGGCTAGGGCGTCATCGAAAACGGCCATCGCCTCGTCGAAGGAACCGCGGAGCAGATAGATCTGGGCGAGGAGGTTGAGCACGTCGGCATTGGTGGGATCGATCGCGAGGGCCTCCTGGAGGGAGGAGGCGGCGCCTGCGAGATAGGCCTGGGCGGCTTCGTCGGTATCGGCGGACACCGCCAGGGCCTTGCTGATAGTCCCGGTGTTGTAGAGGGACAGGAGATAGTTCATTTCGGCGCTGTCGAGAGCCTCTTCGATGGCGGGCTTCTCAGCGGCGGGCGCCGAGTTGAGATCTTCCTCGAGAGACGCGATGAGGTTCCTGCTGAGATCGGAGGAAGCCCGGAAGTACTCCAGCGCGGTTTCGTAGTCGCCGTTCTGGAGGGCCAGGTCACCCAGCATCTGGTCGTACTCGGGACGGGAGGGAACGACCCGTCTGCCGGTCTGCAGGTAGTCCACCCCGGCGTCGATGTCGCCGGCATCGATGGAGACGGCGGCCGCGTTATAGAAGACGAACCAGTAGTCGGTCAGCTCGGAGGACATCGCGGGAGCGAGTTCCGAGACCTTTTCGAAGGATTCGGAAGCACCGGTCCAGTCGCGGATGTTGCCCTGGGCCTTGCCGCGCCACAGCCATAGCTCGGCATTCTGGGACTCGCCGCCGGCCAGGACGCTGTCGGCAAGTGCGATAGCCTCGAGATACTCACCATTCTGGATGTGGACCTTCACGCCGGTGACGGCCGGAGTGGAGCAGGCCGACAGGGCCAGCACGGTGACGACCGAGGCGATCACTGCAAATCTTCGATCAAGGAACACGGAGAGCCTCCATTCTTGTGCGTCTGCAGAGAAAGATTTTGTTCAATTTTACATAATCGGCCGATCAAGTCAACTGGATGCGGGGCTTGACGGCAGGTTGCGCATCTCTTAGTGAAAGCGCCCACAAGGAGGGAAATGGGAACTCTTGCGGGGCTGCTGAAGATGATCCTGAGCCTTCTGCTGGCTTCGGCGGGAGTGGATGCGCCTGCACCTGTCGCCGTTTCCGAAACGAGGCGGGAGGCGACGATCCTCCTGGACAGGCAGGTCGTCCTCTTCACCCAGGACGGCCGGGAAGCCAATCTCGCGCACGTGTCCACCGGCAGGCCGGGTCACCGCACGCCCGAGGGCGTCTTCTCGGTGCAGTACAGGAGGCGCGCCCCGATATCCAGCAGGTATCTGGTCAGGATGCCGTACTGGATCTGCATTGTTCCCTCCGGTGAGATCGGCTTCCATCAGGCGCCGGGCGCCGGCGACCTCCGAAGGCTCGGGGAACCTGTGTCCCACGGCTGCATCAGGCTGGGTGCCACCACCGCGCGATGGGCCTACCGCTGGCTCACGGACGGTTCCAGAGTCGAGATAAGGCGCTGATCCGGGCCAGGTCAGACCAGCTCCGGCCTCTCCCTCTCCAGCCGGGTCACCACGTCCTTCAAATCCTGGGCTGCTCCGTCCGCCATGACCAGTATCACTCCATCCGACTCCACGACGGAGACGCCCGAGAGCCCTACGAGCACCGCTAGCCGCCCCGGCGTCCAGACGGTGCAGTCGCTGCTCCCCGCCATGATCGCCTCCCCCCTGGACACTCCGGCACGCCTTGCCGCAGGCCAGTCGCCGACATCGTCCCATGGGAAGGATGCCGCGATCATGGCCACCCGTTCCGCCTTCTCCATTACGCCGTAGTCGATAGAGACCGATGGAAGCGCGGCGTACCGGGACATCGGCGGAGCTGCCCCCTCCCCGAGTTCAGAGAGCCCGGAATAGAGATCGGGGAGATGTCCGCCGATCTCCGAGAGAATCCTCCCGGCACCCCACACGAACATGCCGGCGTTCCAGTAGTGTCTCCCTCCGGCCAGGAACTCCTCGGCCCTCTTGAGGGAAGGCTTCTCGACGAAGCGTTCGACCCTGTGGAAACCGCCCATGTCCTCGCCGCATTCGAGATATCCGTACCCGGTGGCCGGGCGGTCGGGCCTGACCCCGATCGTGACCAGCCAGCCGTCCGAAGCGGGAGCCAGGGCGGCCCGTATCGACGCGGCGAAGCCGGCGTCGTCCGGGATGACGTGATCCGAGGGCAGCACGGCCATCAGCGCCTCCGGACCGGACCGTCTCCGGATCTCCATCGCCGCCCAGCCGATGCATGCGGAGGTGTTCCTGCCGACGGGCTCCAGAAGCACGTTCCCGGGAGGCAGACCGGGGATCTGTTCCAGTACCGTATCGGCGAATCCGGCGCCGGTGACTACCAGAATCCTTTCGAGCGGAACCAGCGGCAGCACGCGGCCTGCGGTCATCGACAGGAGGCTGCCCCGCCCCAGCAGGTCGAGGAACTGCTTCGGGCTGTCCCTGCGGGAGACCGGCCAGAAACGTGTGCCCCGCCCCCCAGCCAGTATCACCGCATAGAGATCCTGCCGAGCCATGTTCATCCTTCCTCCTCCGATCCTGGAACGGCCAGCCAGCCTTCTGCGGGAGCATCGAATAGCCCGCCGTCCGGACCGGCGACGAAACAGGCGTGCCGCCGGGCCTGCCCTCCCGCCCCGCCCGGGATGAAAAGGGCGGAGAACGGAGGCATGGCGACCTCACCGCCCGCCGTGCGGGCGATCGAGTACCAGCGGTTGCGGCGGCAGGCTCCGGAGGATTCTCCAGCCGCCGGGAAGTCGATCGATTCGAAGGCCTTTTCCAGGTGTATCTCCCGGGGCCTCCCGTCCGCGCCCATCCTGCCCCAGTCCCAGATCCTGTACGTGATGTCGCAGTTCGTCTGGATTTCGAGAACCTCGACTCCTGCGCAGAGGGCATGGACGGTGCCGGGCATGACGTGGAGGATGTCGCCCCGCGTAACCGGCAGCCGCCGGAGGAGGGCCTCGGGTTTTCCGGCGGCGATCATCTCCTCGAGCATCCCGGGAGTCGTCCCCTTTCTGAGCCCCAGGAAGACGGAGGCTCCCTCCCCGGCGCTCAGAACGATCCAGGATTCGGCCTTGCAGGGCTCGCCTCCGCCGAGGCCCGGATGCACCTGCACGGACAGCCTGTCCGCGGGATGGAGGGTCTTGATCAACAGGGGAAACGGCCGCGACCCGGGAGAGATGTCGTGCAGGGACAGCCCGCATGGTCGCCCCGTCGCCGTAAGGAGGGGGGATGAGGAATCCCCTTCGTCCCAGGCCCACCAGATCTCTCCGAACGGAGTCCCGCCGGGGTTCGGCAGCGCCCCCCAGACCCTCTCGACAAATTTCGGCTCAGTCCTGTAAACCATGACCTCTGACGCCCGCCCGTTCCGCCATTGCGCGAAGAAGGGGCAGCCCGCTCCCGTCGCGCTCGGGGTGCCACTGCACACCGATCACGGAACAGTCGTCGCTTTCCATCGACTCGATGAAGCCGTCCTCCGCACGGGCGGTCGCCCGGAATCCCGGAGGAACGGTCTCCACGGCCTGGTGATGGAAGCTGGAAACCTCCGCACGGCTGCCGAGGACTTCACGCACGAGGCCCTCCCCGGTCAGGACGAGGTGCCTCCCCGGTCGGGCGGCCGTCCCGGAGTGATCCACCGCGGGAGCGTTACGGAAGGTGGCCGGGTTGTCCCGCACGTAGGACGGGATGTCCCGGATCAACGCCGATCCTTCGGCGACCGCGATCGTCTGCATGCCCAGGCAGATCCCCAGCACGGGGACCCCCGCCTCCCGGGCGGCCCTGTAGAGAGCCATCTCCCAGATGGGCCTGTGGAGATCGATCCTCCCGCAGCCTTCGCGAGTCCTCCCGTAGAGGAAAGGATCGATGTCGCCTCCGCCGGTCATTATCAGAATGTCGATACCGGCGAGGATTCTGCGCAGTTCGGTCCGCCCGCAGGGCAGGAGGGCTACGGGGGAGAAACCCGCCGAAGCGGCCATTCTCGAGTATGCCGAGTTCAGCATGAACCTCCAGCGGCCCCATGTCCGGATTCCGGCCGGTTCATGCTCCTGCCAGTTCACCGTTAGGCCCGCGATCATCGCCGGGCCGGGCACCTGCATTCCCCCCTATCCAATGGAGGCCATCCGCGCGACGGAGGCCCTGGCGGCTTCGGCCACCGCGGGATCGATCCTGGTGACCGGCTCCATCCTCTCCAGGCTTGCAAGAACGTCCGCGGGCGTGATCTTCTTCATGTCCGGGCACGACACCGAGCCGACGGGCTCGAACTCCCTGTCCGGGAACAGGGTCCGCAGCCTGTGAACCATGCCGGACTCCGTGCCGATGAGGAACCGTGAGGCGCTGGAATCCCTCACGAAGCTTATCATCGCTCCGGTTCCGAGAACGGCGTCCGCCACGGCCCAGGCGGCCGGAGGAGCCTCTGGGTGCACGAGCAGCTTCGCGTCGGGCCACAGCCTTCTCTTCCGGGCTACATCCGAGAGGTCCATGGAATGATGCGGAGGACACCCTCCGTCGAAGATCCACAGCTTCTTCCCGGTCCTCGATGCGACGAAGGCGCCCAGGTTCCTGTCGGGCCCGAACACGACCTCTCCGGAGGGAGCTGCGGACACGACGGCCGTCGCGTTGGCGGAGGTGCAGCAGGCCCAGCTCATGGCCTTGGCCTCGATCGAGGAGTTGACGTAGACCACCGTCCGGGCTCCCGGGTGATCGTTCTGGAGGGCGGCGAGACCGCTCGTGTCCATGCAGGATGCGAGCGGACAGCCCGCATCCGGAACAGGGTGCAGGACGGTCCTGTCAGGGGCGAGGACCGCTGCCGTCTCGGCCATGAACCTGACGCCGCACAGGACGACGGTTTCGCAGTCCATCGATGCGGCCGCCCTGCTCAGTTCGAGCGAGTCCCCCACAAAATCCGCCAGGGCCTGTATGTCGGCGGGCTGGTAGCTGTGAGCGAGGATGGCGGCACGGCGCCTCCGCCTTAGGTCGTCGATGGCACGGACCGTATCGGTCATGTGCTACGCACCGTACTTCGCGAGCCTGCCTGCGGAGGCGAGCAGGAGAGGCATCAGTTCCACCGCACGAAGAGTTCCGAGGGCACCTCTCGCGGCCTCTCTCTCGCAGAAGGTGCTGCTCCACCCGCACCTCTGCGGTCCCCCGCGGACGAGCAGGGGGACCGGGTGCCAGCTATGCAGCTTCATCGAACATGGAGTGCTGTGGTCGCCCGTGACGCATATCACGTCGAATCCGGCTTCGACCAGTCCGGGAAGCATCGCGTCGAAGGATTCGACCGCAGCCCGCTTGGCTTCGAAGTCGCCGTCCTCGCCGGCGCTGTCCGTCGGCTTGTGGTGCAGGAACACGAAGTCGAAGCCGTCACGCAGGGCCGAAGCCGCCGCAGCGACCTGCCCGTCCCTCGTAGTGCACGGCAGAACCTGCATCCCGGTGAGCGAGGCCACCCCTCTGTACATCGGATACAGGGCGGCCGCAGCGGCCCTTACCGCGAAGCGGGACTCCATCGAGGGGTAGGGCCTGTAGCCTGCGTAACCCCTCAGCAGGATGCCGTTCGCCGGAGAGTGGCCGGCCAGCGCCTCCCGGCTTCTTCTCAGGAACTCGGTCACGATCCTGGCTGCCTTTTCGGCCTCCGGTTCGAGCGGAACCGCCTGCAGCGGCGGCCGGCCGACGACGCCGGGATCGGTTTCGCCGATGCGGTCCGAGAGTCCCGGGCCGCGGAAGACGACGCATGCCCGGTGCTCCTTCTCCGGTTTCACGAAAACCTTCGTATCCTCGATCTCCATGCCGTCCAGCAGAGCCGACAGGGCGGCGCAGGTCTCGGTGGGAATCCTGCCGGCCCTCCGGTCGGAGACCGCGCCCGAGGCATCGAGTGTGCAGAAGTTGGCCCGCGCGGCCATGTCCCCGGGTTCGATGGGGAATCCGATGCCGAGCGCCGAAAGTATTCCTCTGCCGACGAAGAACTCCACCGGATCGTACCCGAACAGGGCCAGATGAGCGGGACCGCTCCCGGGAGTCACGCCGACGGAAATGGGGATATGCTGCCCCAGGGCTCCCTCGCCCGCCAGCCTGTCCAGATTGGGGGTCGAGGCGGCTTCGAGAGGCGTTTTGCACCCCGGCTCGGCAACGTCCCCCAGACCGTCGAGCACCGCGAGCAGAATGCTGCCTCCGCCCTTTTCGGCAAGGCTTTCCACCAGACCCTTGTACATGAAATCCGAGCCTCCGTTCATACCGGTTTGAACTTGATTGTACCGGACGAATCCGTGCCGCCGACCGGGAAGGGGGTCTCCCCGGCGTCGCGGAGCATTCCCAAAACCTCCTCCTCGTTGCCGGAATCGACTGCCAGAATGATTCCGACGCCGAGGTTGAAGGCCCGCCTCATCTCCTCCCGGGGTATGCCGCCTAGCCTGCCGATAAGGCCGAAGACGGGCGGCTCCTCCCATCCCTCGCGGATCTCTGCTCCGCATCCCGGCGGCAGAATCCTGCACAGGTTCCCCGGGATGCCGCCCCCGGTGACGTGGCAGATTCCTCCGACGAGCCCTCTGCGAACGAGGGGCGCCACGGCGCCTAGATAGCTCCTGTGTACGGCGAGAAGGACTTCGGCGACCGTTCCGCCGCCGAGTTCCGCAGGCCGGTCGCCGGGACTCATGCCGGCCAGATCGAACAGGACCTTTCGAGCCAGCGAATAGCCGTTCGTGTGCAGACCCGTAGAAGGCAGGCCGATCAGGCTCATGCCGGGTCCGACGCGGTCGTTCGTTATCAACGAGCACTCGTCCACGACTCCGACGATCGTCCCCGCCACGTCGTAGTCGCCGGGAGAGTAGAAGCCGGGCATCTCGGCGGTTTCGCCGCCGAGGAGCGCGCACCCGTTCTCCCTGCACGCCGAGGCCATGCCTGAGACTATTTCGGCGGCCGTCCGGGAATCCAGGCTGCCGCAGGCTATGTAGTCCAGGAAGAACAGCGGCTCGGCGCCCTGGGCGAGGATGTCGTTCACGCAGTGGTTGACCAGGTCCATGCCGACCGTGGAATAGTCGCCCACCATCGCGGCGACCTTGAGCTTGGTGCCCACGCCGTCCGTGCTGGCGACCAGGATCGGCCGGGAGATGCCGGGGAACTCGGCCCTGAAGAGCCCTCCGAAACTGCCGAGATCGGAGAGCACCCGGGGGGTGAAGGTCTGCCGGACAGAGGCCTTCATGAGCTGAACGGCCCGCTCCCCCTCGTCCACGTCGACCCCGGCGGCCCTGTAGTCGAGCCCCTCCGTCACGAGACGCTCCCGATCTGGTTGGATGCCAGGTAGAAGCGCATATGCTCGTCGATCGCCTCCTTCGTGATGCCGCGCATCATCTCCACCCCGAACCCGGAAATCGCGAAGGCGGCTATGACGGACCCGTAGGCGAGCCCCATCTTGATGCTGTCGAAGTCCAGCCCTCTGCCCGAGCCGGCCAGGAATCCGAGCATCCCCGCCGCAAAGGAGTCACCCGCGCCGGTCGGATCGACGACATCCTCCACAGGGAAGGCGGGGAGGTTGAAGGGCGCGGGGCCGCCCAGGGCGAGGACGCCAGCCGCCCCCCTCTTGATTACGACGTACTTCGGGCCGTGTTCGAGAATCCACTTGCCGGCCTTGAAGATGTTGGTCTCGCCAGAAAGCTGCTTCGCCTCGGAAGCGTTGACGAAGACGATCTGCACCTTCCTGAAGACGTCCAGTACCGCATCCCTCTGTCTGTCGATCCAGAGGTTCATCGTGTCCACCGCTATCCAGCGGGGATTCTCCACCTGCCGGAGAACGTCGAGCTGGAGCGTAGGGTCGATGTTCGCGAGGAATACGCAGGGAGTGCTCCTGTAGTGTTCCGGCAGCTTCGGGGCGAAGCCGGCGAAGACGCCGAGTTCGGTTCTGATGGTCCTTGCATCGCCCAGATCGGGGCCGTAAACCCCTTCCCAGCGGAAGGTCGGACCCTGTCCGATCTGCAGGCCGCCCAGGTCTATGCCCTTCTCCTCGAGGAAGTTCTTCTCCAGAACGGGGAAATCCGGCCCGACGACGCCTACGATTCTCACGGAATCGAAAGGCCGGGAACCCAGGGAGAAGTACACCGCCGAACCGCCCAGCGTCTCCTCCACCTTGCCGGAGGGGGTCGTCAGGGTATCGAGAGCGATGGAACCGACTACGAGCAATGCCATGAGTCTCCGATCCGGGGATTACATCCTCTCGGGCGCCTCTACTCCGAGGATGCCCAGGAGATCCCTCATTGTGTTGCGGCAGGCCGAGCAGAGCATGAGCCTGGCGCGGGACACTTCCGGCTCATCCCTGTCGACGACGCGGACCCTCTGATAGAACCCGTGGAAGGATACGGCCAGATCGTGGAGGATCTCGGTGAGCCTGTGCGGCTCCAGCGCCGCGGCCGCCGCCGCCGTCCTCACGGGAACTGCTTCCAGCAATCTCATGAGACTTCTCTCGTCCGCGCCGGCCAGGAGAGGTGCCACGGACGCGCCGCCGGTCGCCGGCGAAAGGCCTTCTGCGAGGGCGTTCCGCAGGATTCCGGAGATCCTGGCGCAGGCGTACTGGACGTAATAGACCGGGTTGTCGTCGGACTGCCTCCTGGCCAGCTCCAGGTCGAAGTCCATCTGGGCCTCCGCCCTCCTAGTCAGGAAGAGATATCTCGTCACGTCCGGCGAGCCCGCCTCCTCGACGAGATCGCGCAGAGTGACGAAGTTGGCCGCCCGCGTCGACATCTTCACCTTCCGGCCGTCGCGCACCAGGGTAACGAACTGGTGCAGGATCACCCTCAGCCTCCTGGAAACCTCCTCCTCCCCCAGCAGGGCCGACAGGAGGGCGACGACGTCCTTGCTCGTGTCCAGGTGGTCCGATCCGAAGATGTCCACCATCAGGTCGTATCCCCTCCCGAACTTGTCCAGGTGATAGGCTATGTCGGGCATCCTGTAGGTGAACACGCCGTTCTCCCTCAACAGGACGCGGTCTTCCGGCCTGCCGAGGGCCGTGAGCCTGGCCCAGAGCTTTCCTGATCCCTCGGGTTCCTCATAGATGAGCGGCCCCGACGGGGTTTCGATCCTCCCCAGGGCTTCCAGCGCCTCGCCGACGGCCTCCGGGATGAGGCTGGACTCGCTGAAGTACCTGTCGAACTCGACCCCGAGAACCGCCAGATCGCCCTTTATCATCTCCATGGCCCGGGTTCTGGCGTAATCCACGAACAGCCCGGAATCCGCAGGCCACTCGAGAGCCGAACCCCGCTCGCCGGCGAGATCCCTGGCCCACCAGAGAAGGTATTCGCCCCTGTAGCCGCCTTCCGGCACGGGATGGGAGTCTCCATGCAGCTCGGCGTACCTGGCTGCGAGCGACTCGCCGAGCAGGAGGCTCTGCCGGCCGGCGTCGTTGAAGTAGTATTCGCGCTCCACCCGCCAGCCCGTGGCTTCCAGCAGGCCTGCCACCGCCTCTCCGAGGACCGCCTGCCTGCAGTGACCGATGTTCAGGGGACCGGTGGGATTGGAGCTGACGTACTCGACGAGCGCGGTCCTGCCGCTGCCGGCGGCGACCATCATCGGAACGAGCCCTTCGCTCGCCAGGGCGGAAGTCACCGAACACAGATGAGCCAGGGAGAACGACAGGTTGATGTAGCCCGGCCCCTCCACCGATATCGAGGCGAAGACGTCCTCCGGAAGCGCGGCGTCGGACGCCAGCGCCTCCGCGATCTCCCTGGGCTTCGCTCCGGCGGGTCCGGCGGCTTCGAGCGCGATCCTGCTGGAGACGTCCCCGAACGATTCGAGGCGAGGTTCGGTCAGAGCAACCTCCCTCTCGATCCCGTACCGGGACGAGAGGGCGCTGCGGAGACGGTCCGAGGCGAGCCTCCTGGCCTCCTCAGGTCTCAATGGACGCCTCTGGTTGCTGGTCCGGGAAGTCCTCGAAGTCGGCATCGCTCCAGAGCATCTCCAGGTTGTAGTACTCCCTCGCGTCCGGCTGGAAGACGTGAACGACCAGGTTGTCGAAATCGAGCAGGATCCAGTTCCCGTCCTCGAAGCCCTCCTTGTGATGCAGCCTCACGCCCATTGATCTGGCGACCTCTTCGACCCTGTCGGCCACGGCTCTGGCCTGGGTGGCGCTGGAGGCGGAGGCGACGAGGAACATGTCCATGGTGAGGGGGAATCCGCTCATGTCGATGGCCCTGACCCTGTATCCGTGACGCTCGTGTATGGCGGCGACCAGGGGGGCTATTATGTCCTCGACCAAGTCATTCCTCCGGATTCTGTCTTTCGACGGGTATCAGCGCGTCCCTGCGGGATGCGACGTCCCTGCCCAGATAGATGGTCAGATCGGTTTCCGGATCGGTTTCAATGCTCCACACTATGGAACTGTCCCCGAGGCCGAGCATGGCGGCCGCGGCCTCTGCGGCCGTGCGGCCCGGGATGTGGGAGACTATGACGGTGGCGGCGTAGTTGTCCCTGTCGGCGTCGGCGGGTTCGAAGGGGGTCGTGAAGACCGTCTCCCCGGAGGCTCCGAGGAAGAACCGCTGCACGGTCCTGGCCAGACCGCTCATGCCGGAGCCGTTCAGTATCCTGAGACTCACGCTGTCGGGGAACTGCATCAGAGAATCCAGTTCAGACTCCTCCGGGGGTCTCTCCGGAATCCTCCCCCACAGCGCGACTCCGAACAGAGCCAGAGCGAGGAGGGTGACGAATGTCCTCCAGAACAGGCCATGAGTCTGGAACGCCACTCAGAAGACCCCCTCGAAGAAGGGCTTCAGGCGTTCGAAGGAACTCTCCAGCGACTCCGAGACGACCCTCGTATCCATCACCGAGGTCATGAAATTGACGTCCCCGGGCCACCTCGGAAGCATGTGAAGGTGCAGATGGCCCTCCACTCCCGCTCCGGCACACCGCCCTACGTTCCAGCCCCCGTTGATGCCGCCCGCGTTCATGGCCTCCGAGAAGGCCCTCTCGGCCGCGGCGGCGCCTGCGAGCATGGCCGCGCCCTCCCCGGGGGAGAGTTCGGAAAAAAGGGCGACATGCCTGTTGGGCAGGATCATGAGATGTCCGTTCGTGTACGGATATCTGTTCATGACGGCGGAGACCAGGGGACCGCGGGCCAGGATCAGGTTGCCCCTGTCGTCATCGTCCGCCAGCAGGCCGCAGAACAGGCAGCCTTTCACGCCGGCGGCGCCGGTGACGTAGACCTTCCTCCAGGGTGCCCAGAGCCTATCCAATCCTGCTCCCCTGCTGAATGACGGAATACGGGGCGAGTACGGTGCCCGGAGGCAGGGTCGAATCCTCGACGATGCAGCCGTCGCCGATCCGGGAGCCGGCGCCTATGCCGACCCTCCCGGACAGGCGGACGAAGCGGCCTATCTCGGTATCGGGCCCGGTCTCGACGGAATCCTCCACCCATACGCCGGCGGGATCGGAGAATCTGGCGCCCGATGCCATGAGCCTTGCCACGTTCCGCCTGCTCAGGGCCCGGGATGCTTCCGCGAGCTGGAACGGATCGTTGACTCCGGCGACCTCCTCCCATGAGGAAGCCAGAAAGGCGGCACAGGTGGAACCCTCGTCCGCGGCGATCGATACGGCGTCGGTCAGGTAGTATTCGCCCTGGGCGTTGTCATTCCCGATCAGACCGGCATATCTGTGGAGAGAGGGGCCGTCGAAGGCCATCAGGCCGGTGTTCACCTCCGCTATCGATCGTATCCGATCGTCGGCGTCGCGTTCTTCCACGATCCTGGAGACGAGCCCGTCCCTCCCCCTGACGATCCGGCCGTAGCCGTGCGGGTCGGGGGCGATCACGGTGAGCACGGCCATGGAGGCTCCGGCGGAACGCCTCGCCGACATGAGCGCCTCTACAGTGCCGGGCGTGAGGAGCGGAACGTCCCCCAGGAGGACGGCGTACTCGTCCGCGCCGACGGCCGTCAGAGCGCACGAGACGGCATGAGCCGTCCCGAGCTGCCGCTCCTGAATGACCCAGGGGATCCCTTCGGCCTCGAGGCACGGGATCAGCAGATCCCTGCCATGCCCCACTACGGCCGTGATCCTGTCGAAACCGCAGGCGCGCGCCGTCTCGACGACACGGAGTATCATCGGTCGTCCCAGCACTGGATGGAGGACCTTCGGCAGGGAGGAGTGCATCCTCTTCCCGGCGCCGGCAGCCAGTATGACCGCCGCGGTCAATCCAGCAGCCCTGGGTTCAGGTTCCTGTCGTCCGCCATGACGACTCTGGGCTTCGGAGGCTTCTCGTCGCCGGATATCCATACGTACTGCATCACGATGATCCTGTCGCCGGGTTTCACCAGCAGGGCGGCGGCGCCGTTTATGCTCACGGTCCCGGTGCCCCGGGGGCCTTCGATCACGTAGGTCTCGAAGCGCCGGCCGTTGGCGAGATCGGCGACCTGCACCCTCTCGCCGGGGAGGATGCCGGACAGGTCCAGAAGATCGGTGTCTAACTGGATCGAACCGACGTAGTCGGCGCAGGCATCGGTGACGACGACTCTGTGGAGCTTGGCTCCGAGGAAGCAGCGGAACAAGTCAGACCTCCACGGCTCCGACGCCCGGCCGGAGCACCGCATTGTCTATCAGTCTGGTCTTGCCGGCATGGACCGCGACGGCGAACAGCCCGTCCCTGTCCAGCCGGTCCATTGGGACCATTGTCGAAGGATCGACGAGGTCGGCGTACTGGATGGACAGGATGCCTCCGGGTCCGATCTCGTCCTCGAAGGCAGCCCTCAGCTCGACCGCGGAAGGCGCGCCGAGCCTCGCAAGGGCGGCGGCGGCGGAGATGCCCCGGAATATGGCCGGAGCCTCCTTCCTCTGATCGGGAGTCAGATAGGCATTCCTGGAACTCATGGCGAGCCCGTCGGGCTCCCTCACGATCGGGGCCGCCACGATCCCGATCCCCAGCCTGAGGTCGGCGACCATGCGCCTGATGACCGCGAGCTGCTGGGCGTCCTTCCTGCCGAAGACGGCCACATCGGGCCTGACTATTCCGAACAGGACGCAGCATACCGTCGCCACGCCGCCGAAGTGACCCGGCCGGAACGGACCGCATAGTACGTTTTCGAACGAAGGCAGGGATATGCGGGTCGAAAAGCCTTCGGGGTAGATGCCCTGTGCATCGGGGGCGAAGAGGACGTCGGCCCCCTCCTTTTCGAGCAGCGCCGCATCCTTTTCCAGGTCGCGGGGATAGCGCGCAAAGTCCTCCCCGGGGCCGAACTGGGTCGGATTGACGAAGACGGAGACCACGGTCCTGCGCCCGCCCTCCAGGGCCAGTCCGACAAGGCTCAGATGCCCCTGGTGGAGGGCGCCCATTGTCGGGACCAGAGCCAGTCCGCACCCTCCGGCGCGGAGGTCGGAGGCTACGCGGGTCATCTCTTCGGGATTCTTCACTATCTTCATCTGTCAGCCCCTGGTCCTGGAGACGTATGTCTGTATGCCGCCCCGGTGCTCCTCGACCGCCCGCATCAGCATCCCGAGCTGGTCGGGCCTAGACCGGAAGTCCATCCCGTCCGTGTTCACTATGAGAACGGGAAGATCGCGGGTCCGGAAGAAATAGCTGTTGTATGCGTTCACCAGAGCCTCCACGTAGGATCTGCTCATGTCGCGCTCATACGGCCGTCCGCGCTTGGTGATCCTCGAGAGTATCACGTCCATGGAGGCCTGGAGGTAGATGACCAGATCGGGCGTATGAACGTCCTTTTCTAGAATCGCGGCGATCCTGTCGTACAGGGAGAACTCGTGCTCCCCCAGGTTCATGGAGGCGAATATCCTGTCCTTCGCGAACATGTAGTCCGACACCACCCGGTTCTCGAAGAGGTCGAACTGACCGAGCTTCTGCTGCTGCCGGAACCGGCTCAGCAGGAAGAACACCTGGGTCTGGAATGCGTAGGATCGCCTGTCCCTGTAGAACAGAGGCAGGAACGGATTCTCCTCGACCTCCTCCAGCACGAGCCTCGCCTTCCACGCTTCTCCGAGCAGGCCGCAGAGCGTCGTCTTTCCGACGCCGATCGGCCCTTCCACTACGATGTACTTCCTGCTGTCAGGCACGTGACCAGATTTCTCCTGGAGATGGAGGATTCTCAACTGTGGCAATATCGCCCGAACCGGGCAGGCGTGCCAGAAGCTCCAGGGGCGACGAGCCCACGGAAGGGATGGGTCTGTCCCCGAGAAGGTCCGCGAGCGGGCGCAGGACAAAGACTCTCCGGGTCATCCCGGGATGCGGCAGGACCAGGTCGGCGTCCAGCATGGTCTCGTCTCCGAGGTAGAGGATGTCGAGATCCAGCGGCCTCTCGCTGCCGCCCTTCCTGATCTCCGATCCGGCCGACAGCTCGACGGACCTGCACAGGTCCAGGAGCTGATGAGCCCCGGAAACCCACAACCCGGCCAGAACGGAGTTGAGGAAGGCCCCTCCCCCCACGCCTTCCGCCGGGTCCGATTCGTATATGCCGGCAAGCCTGGGGAGCCTTATCCTCGGATCGATCATCAGGGCGGAGGCTGCGGAACGGAGGTGCCCGTCCCTGTCGCCCATGTTGCTTCCCATTGCTACGGCGAAGGGTCGCGTCACCCCGAATCCCCCGTGAACACCGCCCTGTCCGTCCTGAGCTGGAGCGTGGGGAAGGGCTTGGTCGCGGTGACGCTCCAGGAGAGGTCGGGCCGCATGGAGGAAAGAGCCCGGAGAACTGCGGAAACAAGGTCTTCGATATGGTCGTACCGGCTTCCCGACAGCTCCGCAACGGCGTCCACCGTCTCCCTGTAGTCGATCAGCGGCCCGGAGCCGGCCGACCAGGCGCCCCTGCACTCGATGTCGAGCCGGACGAGCCTGGGAGCCAGCTTCTCCTCGGGCAGAACGCCCAGGGTGGCGCTGAATTCGATCCCTTCCAGCCTCAGGATTCCTCCTGGCACTTCCTGGACCTCCTCATGGCCGTCCTCCCCCTCAGGCTGTGGAATTCGAGCTGTTCGAGCCTGCCGAGCGCCTTGTGTATTCTTTCCTCGGGAAGAGTGAGGGAGAAGCGCACGTATCCCTCGCCCCAGGTGCCGAACCCGGAGCCGGGAGTCACCACTATGCCCGACGCCGTTATGAGCCAGGATGCGAAATCGATCGATGTCCAGCCCTTCGGAACGGCCGCCCACAGGTAGAGGCTCGCCGGGCAGTCACAGACGTCCCAGGAGAGCTTCCGGAGGCTCTCGATCAGGAGAGCCCTCCGCCGGGCATAGACGGCGACCCTGTCCGCAATCGCTTCAGGAGGGGAGGCGAGGGCCGCCGCCCCGGCCTTCTGGATTGCGGTGAATACGCCGGAGTCGATGTTCTCCTTGGCGGACATGAAAGCCTTCACGAGCCGCGTACCGCCCGTCACGAAACCGATCCTCCAGCCGGTCATGCTGAAGGTCTTCGAGAGGGAATGGAACTCGAGACAGAGGGGTGCGGCGCCTTCGATCTGCAGGAACGACGCGGGCTTCCCGCCGTCGAACCTGATGTGGCTGTAGGAGTTGTCGCTTACGATCAGCAGGTCCTCCCTGCGCGCGAACTCCACGATCCTTCTCATGTCCTCCCCGGACATCACGGCGCCGGTGGGGTTGTTGGGATAGTTCAGGTAGATCATCCTGGCGCTCTTGAGTATCGAGGGCTCCAGAGAGTCCAGATCCGGCAGGAAGCCGTTCTCCCTGCGCAGCGGCACCTCGACTGGAACCGCGTCTGCAAGGATCGCAGCGGCCCGGTACACCGGATATCCCGGGCTGGGCACCAGAACCACGTCCCCGGGGTTGCAGAAGGCCACCGGGACGTGGGCTATCCCCTCCTTGGTCCCTATGACGGCGGCGTGGGAGACGTCCTCTCCGGGCTCGACCCCGAACTCCCTCGACATCCAGGCGGAGGCCGCATCGAGGAAGAAGGGGCTTCCCTCGTTCCTCGGGTACCTGTGGAAGGCCGGGTCGCGCAGCGCCTCCGAAGCTGCACTGACTACGAAATCGGGCGTGGGGAGATCCGGATCGCCGATCCCGAAATCTATGATGTCGACGCCTTTTCTGGCGACTGCGGCCTTCTTTCTGTCGAGTTCGGCGAAGAGGTAGGGCGGAAGCCTGCTCACCCTGCCTGAAGCCGAGATGAGAACGGATTTCTTGTCCAAGAGAAACACCTTTCGGGCTCGGGCTTTGGCTTTCTTGACCCTGCAGGTACAAGGTACAATAAATCAAACAGGATCATATATGTGAACATCCGGCGCAGGAGGAATCATGACGAAGATTTCATTGGCCATCCTTCTTCTCATCGCCTCAGCATCCGCGGATTACATCGACTTCGGAACCGGTGAAGGAGTGAGTTCGACCGTCGAGTTGATCGAATCGTCGCCTTCGGGCATGACGATCGAGATCACGGTCCCCGGCGTCGAGACGACCCTTCTCACGCAGTCCGGGATCGGCTTCACCTGCATCGGCTCTCCGGGAACCACCCTCTCGGCGTTCGAACCCGGTTTCCCCGCCATGCCGAAGCTTTCCTTCCTGGCTGCCCTGCCTGCGTCGCCGTCCATCTCCGCGACCGTCGAGGAACGCGAGATGGTGACCGTGGGAAGGATGATCCCGTATCCAATGCAGCCGATTCTCGCCGACACCTCCAGAGATTCCGGCGTTTTCGCCTACGAACCGGCCGCCTATGAATCCGGAGTACACCCCTCCGCCGAGGTCTTCTGGGACGTCGACGGGCTGCTCCGTGGCGTTACCGTCGGCCGCTTCGCCGTATTCCCCTTCTCCTGGAACGCCGAGACCGGCATTCTCACGGCAGCCAGGCGGCTCAGGATAAGGATCGACTTCGGAGGCGCCGTCTCCACTCCCGATGCCGCCCGTTCGCCGTGGTTCGAGGGCATCTACCGGCAGTCGCTCATCAACGCCGACATCCTGGAAGGGGCTCCGGCAAGCCAGTGCTTCAAGTCATCCGGGGTGAGCTATCTGACCGGAACCGCCTCGGCGGCTGAGGCGGAAGGAGCGGACCTCCTCATAATGGCGGGACAGGACCTCGCCGACACGATGATAGAGGAGTTCGCCACGGCCAAGCACAACCAGGGGTACATGACCACGGTCGTCGATGCCGGCGGCTGGACCCAGGCCCAGATCAAGTCCTACATCCAGAACGCGTACGACACCTGGAACCCCGCCCCCTCCTTCGTCCTCTTCGTGGGCGACCATCCTCAGCTCCCGGGGTACAGCTACAACTCCATGTTCTCGGACAACCGCTATGCCTGCGTGTCGGGATCGGACTACATCTGCGACATCTTCAGGGGCCGGTTCCCCTGCGGGACCAACTGGATGCCTAACGTATCGGACAAGATCCTCGCGTGGGAGTTCGATCCGGTCCTCGATCCGTCCTTCTGGAACACCGTCCTGTCGGCCGGATACTTTCAGGACTCCAATGATGACGGAGTCGCGGACAGGTGGTTCCTGTTCACCTGCGAAACAGTGAGGGACACCTACGCCACCCTGTATGGCAAGACCGTGATAAGGGAATACTGCACCAATTCGTCCGCTCCGAGGCCGTACTACTACAGGCCGGATGCGCCGTCCGCAGGTCAGCAGGTTCCATCCGACATCACCTGGGGCGGTAACGCCGCCGGAATCAACGCTGCGATAAACGGGGGCGTCTTCCTCGTACAGCACAGGGATCACGGCGCCGTATCGGGCTGGGCCGATCCCGCCTACTATATCAGCAACCTCTCCGGCCTCTCCAACGGGGATCTGACGCCGATCGTCATGAGCATCAACTGCCTCACGGGTCAGTTCGCCTCCGACTGCTTCTCCGAGAACTTCTTCAGGATGGAGGGCGGAGCCGTCGCCGTGTTCGCCGCGGCGGAGGTCTCCTACAGCTACTTCAACGACTATCTCTGCTACGGCATCTATCACAGCTTCAACGACGAGTACGTCTCTCCCCCGTCGATCTACACCAGCCCCGGAGGGAACTACCTCGCCGGCCAGGCGCTCATGGGCGGCCAGCTCGAGGTGCAGGCCGCCGCTCCATTCAACCCCTACGGCTCCTGGCAGAGATATGCCGAGACGACATGGGATCTCTTCCATGTCTTCGGCGATCCCACCATGGACATGAGGACGGAGGTTCCCGCACCTCTCGTCGTCTCCGCCCCCGACTCCCTCCCGACAGGTTCCACGTCGGCCCTGTTCACGGTCACCTCGGGAGGGGTTCCAGTAGAAGGTGCGCTGGTTTGCCTGAGGAAACCCGACCAGGCGATCTATGTCCGCGGCTTCACGGATTCCTCCGGCAGCCTCGAGCTGACCTTCCCGGCAACCAGCAACGACTTCGACATGCCCTGGATGGTTTCGTCCCACAACACCATCCCCGAAGCCGGGCAGATCAACAACGGCGGAACAGGCATCCCGGAAGGGCGGGAGTCGTTCTGCATCTGCGGCTGGCCCACCCCGAATCCGTCGACTGGAAGGGTTTCCTTCCCGCTGTTCCTGTCTGGATCCGGACGTGTCCTCGCGAGAGTGTACGACATGTGCGGAAGGATCGTATGGGAGGCGGACAGGCTGATGCCGGCGGGAGAGCAGAGCGTCGTATGGGACTCCGACGCACCGTCGGGAGTTTACATGACCGTCCTGACTCTGCCGGACGGTTCGATTCACGCTTCCCGGGTGGTACTGGCCAGATAGCCGGCACGGCGACATCAGCGGGGGGCGGCGGCGCCGCCCCCCGTTCCGTTTATGCAGACCGGAGGATCGCTCGATGTTCCTGAAACTGGATGAGGAGACCCTCACGGTCCGGTCCGGCATCAGGGATCTCATAGACAGGGTGCTGCTCCCCGAGGATCTGGAGCCCGGCTGGTTCGAACCTGATCCGGCGGCGAGGACCAGGGCGCACAGGGCCTTCCAGGAGTCTGTCCCGGGGGCGGGGCTCGAGGTTCCCCTGTCGCTCGAGGAGGAGTGCTCGGGCTACCGGTTCATCATCTCCGGCAGGGCCGACATGGTGGAGGATCTTCCGGGGGGAGGCTTCCGGGTAACCGAGGTCAAGACGGTGGGCGGAAAAGGATTCGGCCGTTCGGGGCGGATTCCCTCCTCCTTCCCGATGCAGCTCTACTTCTATGCCAGAGCCCTCGCCGGGGGATCGCCCGACCTCCCGGGCGTCTCGATGAGGCTCGTGATTCTCCCGTGCGTCAGAGGCGATCCGCCGCCCGTGGAAATCCCGATGGACGACTCCCGGGAGGAGATGGACGCCTCCTGGAGGGACATGCTCCGCACCGCGGCGGGGCTCCTCGATATATGGCGTGCAAGGCGCAGGAGACAGCTCGACAGGCTGTCGAAGGGCGGAATCTTTCCGTTCGCTTCGAGGAGACCCGGCCAGGAGAGGCTCGAGAAGCTGGCGGCGGAGGCGGTGTCGAGTTCCGGCAGGGTTCTGGTGGAAGCTCCCACGGGCATCGGGAAGACCGCCGCGATCCTGGCGGGAGCGCTGCGGGAGGCGATTCCGGCCGGTCTGCGCGTGTTTCTGCTGACCTCCAAGAACACGCAGAGGAGGATCGCCCTGGAGACCTTCTCGCGGATGGCTGAGTCCGGCCTGGACCTGGCGGTTGCGGTGATGGACTCCAGGGAAAGGATGTGCGCCCTCGGCAACGCGAGATGCAGGGCCGGGGAGTGTCCATATTCGCAGAGGTTCGGCTCCAGGGTCAGGGGATCGAGGGTCATCGAACGGCTGCTCGATCCCGGGCTCGTGGAGCCGGCTGCGGTGCGGAGCGCCGCGATCGAAGCCGGCGTATGCCCCTACGAACTCTCGCTCGCCAGGGCCAGGCACTGCGATCTGATTCTCGGCGACTTCAACTACGCCTTCGATCCTTCCGTCAGGCTCGGGCGTTTCTTCGACGAACCCGGAGAGGCCGGGAGGAACGTGCTTCTGGTGGACGAGGCGGCCAACCTTCCGTCACGGGCCAGGGAGTACTACTCGCCCGCCATCGAATCGAGCCTCGTGGATGCGGCCTTCCCTCTTCCGAAGCGTTTCTCGACCTTCCGCGGACTGCTGAACAGGCTGAGAGAGTCCCTGGCAGGCCTGGCTCCGGATCTCTCGACCGACGGGGAGAATGAAACCGAGATACCGCGTTCGTCCCTTCCCGACCTCCGCCCCGAAGCCTGGCTCGACAGGCTGTCCAGGCTGGACGTCCCGCTCTCTGACGAACTCTATGACGTCATTTTCGCGGTGATGGCCATGGCCAGGGTGTCCGATATCGCCGGGAGATGCTTCCACCTGATCGGCGGCAGGAATGCGGGGGGCTCGTCGGTGCAGTGGTTCTGCACGGACGCATCGCCCTTCACCGGGGAATGCTTCGCAGCCTGCAGGGCGGCCGTCTGCTTCAGCGCAACGCTCAGGCCCGCGCCACACCACAGGGATCTCCTGGGCCTTCCTCCCGACACGGTGCTGGAGACCCTTCCGTGGCCGTTCCAGTCGGGCAGCCTCTCCGTCTGGGTGGACAGATTCGTGGACACGAGGTACAGGGCCAGGGCGAGGAGCATGCCGATGCTCGTGAAGAGGGTCTCGATGCTCAGGGAGATCATGCCCGGAACCTACGTTCTGTTCTTTCCCTCCTACGGCTACATGGATGCCGCCGCCTCGGCGCTCGCCGGTACGGGAGCGCGGCTTCTCGTCCAGAGGCCGGGCATGGACCAGGGCGCCCGTGAAGCCTTCATGTCGGAGCTGGAGGAAGGCGGAAGACTGGTGCTGACCGTATCCGGAGGCATCTTTTCGGAAGGGGTCGACCTGAGGGCGCCGGACCTCAGAGGGGCCGCAGTGGCTGGCCCCTCCCTGCCCTCCGTGGACCTGAGGAACAGGCTCCTGGCGGAGGACTTCACGGAATCCGGGAAGAACGGCTTCGATTGCGCCAGCGTCATTCCGGGCATGGCGCGGGTCGTCCAGGCCGTCGGGAGGCTCGTGAGAAAGCCGGGCGACAGAGCCGTCGTGCTCCTCTTCGACGGGCGGTTCCTCGAGAAGCGCCACTCGGATCTGTTCCCGGAGCACTGGCTGGATGGATCGCGCCCCCGGCAGGTTTCCTGGAGCATGAAGGAGATCGGGGAGTTCTGGGCGGGCGGAAGCTCCAGCTCCGGTGAGGAAGGGCCGGCGCAGGCATAAAAAAAGTGGCGGCGCCTTGAAACGCCGCCACCGCCCGGAAGCAGTGCTTGCCGGGATCTATTACGGATTACCTGTTGGCAGGGGTCTCCGCGGCCACGGGGGCGACGGTCTCCTCGACGACGGCGGCGGCGCTGTCCACGACGGCTTCGACGAGGGAGTCGGCCTGGACGAGGGCGGAATCGACCTGGACCAGAGCGGAGTCGACCTGGACCATGGTGGAATCGACCTGGACCAGGGCGGAATCGACGACGACGGCGAGGGAGTCGGCGACTTCCTCGACCACGGGGGCGGGCTTCTCACAGGCGGTGATCATCATCGCAACCGCGAGAATGACGAGAATAGAAATGTGCTTCATGTCCGGAACTCCTTTCGCAACCATGTTCGTGGGAAACTCAAAGACCCCTAAGGTTCGACCCAAGGCACTTGCATACAGCACGCACAAGAAATATAGGGGGTGTTCGGAATGCGTCAACACCCGGCGGAACGGAGTATCCTCCCCGTGTTGGCGAAATGCCTCTTTGCGGTGCGGTCCAATATCCCGGGCCCCCACTGCCTCACGGCGGCGGCGCCTATCCCGTCGATGTCGGCTCCGGCTCCTGGTTTCAGACCGATACCGATCTCCCCGGCGAGTTCCCGGAGGGATCTCATGTAGGAAGCCCTCGCGAGCACCGAGGCGGCTGCCACCGCGGGTTCGGACTCGCCGCGCACCCTGAAGTCGTATCGGAAGCCGGCCGGAAGGAGATGCTCGATCCTGGACGGGGCGCAGAACCTGTCCACCACGATGACCGAGGGTTTCGTCGCTCCGCAGGCGCCCAGCATCCTCGAGATCGCATCGGCATGCATCCCGGCAAGGATGTCCAGGCTGTTCCTCCCTCCGCTCATGGATTCCATCAGGGCGTTGTATTCGGAAGGCTGCTTCACCGAGACGGCGAAGCAGGAAGTCTCCGAGAGGATGGCCTCTTCGAGTGAGGATATCTTTCTGTCGTCCAGAGTCTTGGAGTCGGCGAGCCCGGCGGCGGCCAGCCTGGCCGAGGAATCGGGATCGAGGGAGACCGCCGCAACCACGAGCGGCCCGAAATAATCGCCCTTCCCCGCCTCGTCCGATCCGCCGGCGGGGAGGCCGGACCCGGAGTGCGGGGTCAGATCCCCGAACAGGCCGCGGTCGCCTCCGGCATAGACGACGGAGAACCCCCTGCCCCTGGAATGGTACAGGTTCACCCGGCAGGTCCTGCCCGTGTCGGAAACCTCCGCCTGGAGGCCGTTCGAGAGGACTCTCACGATCGAAACCAGGAATCCCCTGACGGCGAGCGCCGAGGCCCAGTCGGCCGTCGCGCTCTCCAGAGGGCTACTCATCGGCGAAGGGGTTCGCGACCTCCAGGACGGTCCCCTCCGTATAGCTCTCCAGAAGGCATGCGATCTCGCCGATGACGATGGCGCTGCGCATCAGGACGGGCATGTGCCTCCCGTCGTCGGTCATCCAGACGAAGATTTCGCCTTTCTGATCGAAGATGCCCTCACTCCTGAGTTCCGGCTTGACCAGGATGCAGTCGAAGCTGCCCGCCGGAACCCGGATGCGCTCCCTGCGCAGCACGGACACCTGAAGCGGATAGTTGTCGTTGTCGGTGTGGCAGTCGAGGGTGTAGACCTCCCCGACCTCGAGCGGGAGCGTCCGCGCATAGTAGAGACAGCTCAGGACGTCGAGAGCGTGGGGAGGTATCTCGACCAGCCTCTCCTCCTCGTCGTCCTCCTCGGGGTAGAACGCTGTTCCCGCCTCCTGGTCGAAGAAAACCTCCTCGGAGTGGTGGTAGTTGCCTTCGTGGAGTTCCTTCGAGAACAGCAGGGTGTGGAACTGGACGATGTCGAGAAGGGCCGAGTTGGTGTCGTCGACCCTGAAGAAGGCGCTGAAGGACGGGTTGGACCTGGCGTTGGCGGTGATCCTGTAGGCCATCAGACCTTCATACTGCTCGGGTCCCGTTACTGACAGGGTTCCGGTTCCAGCCTTGACTATGCCGTACTCGATGCTGAATACGAGACGCTCTCCGGGGCCGAACGCGCCGTTTTCGACGTAACGGGGAGAGTATCCCCCGCCATGGGCCGGGGAGAGAGCCGACAGCAGCAGGACAAACCCGAGAAACCTCATCAGATTCCCTTCCGATGGAGCGGTTCCTGACCTTCGTCGATTGATACCCGCAGAAGACCGGACATGTTCCATCCCTCCCGATCCCTGCAGGATCAGGCCTCGCGGATGTGGTCGCGGAGCAGGGCGGTCCAGCGGGCTCCCACCGAATCGAGCGAGTATAGCTCTTCGCACATCCTCCGGGCATTTCTCCCGAGAAGGTCCACAAGGCCGGGATCGGCGCAGAGGTATGCGATCTGCCTCCCCAGAGCGGCGGAGTCGCCCGGCGGATGCAGAATGCCGGTGCGCCCGTCCAGCACCACGTCGACCAGACCGTTCGTGGATGCCGCCAGAACCGGAAGCCCGGAAGACATCATCTCCAGGGCCGCCCTGGATACGGCTTCGCTCGCAAGGCTCGGCACCACTCCGATCGAAGCTCTCGAATAGGCGTCCCGCACGTCCGCGAGGTATCCTGTGAACTCGACCCTGTCCGCCACGCCCTCTGCTTCCGCGACGGCCCGCAGATCGCCCTCGCTGAGCTGCGCCCCGGCCCCGGCCACGACAAGCCTTGCGCCGGGCGCGTGGCGGAGGGCCCTGATGAGCGTCCCGTGCCCCTTCACCTCGCTGAAGCGGGCGGCGATCACCAGCGTTCCCGCTCTCCCGGGGAGGCCGGTCGGATGGAACCGGTCCGTGTCGACGGCCTGAGGTATCACTTCGACTGGGCCTCTCCTGCCCTTCCCGTAACCCGCCCTGAGCATGAACGGACTCGAGTAGACCTCGACGGTCGTCCGCGAATCGAGCAGACGGGAGGCGCATGACCTGACGGGCCGCCGGATGTCGGAGCGGATTCTGGCCAGAGGTATTCTTCCGCGCACGACGGCGGCGGCGAGATGGTCCTCGGAGCGGTGGGCGCAGATGAAATGGGGCTGGAACTGGCGCAGGAGACGCCCCAGCATCGCCAGACCGGACACGAAGGAGGCTCCCGAGAGCGCCGGAGCCCGGGTGTCGAGCCCGGCGTCGCGTGCCCTGTCGAGTATGGGGGAGCCGGGCTGTCCCGTCAGAAGAACCTCAGCACCGGCGCCGGCCAGGGCGCGTGCCTGCAGAAGAGCCCCCTCGGCGGTGGCGTTCCACCAGCGGCATGTCGCCATCACCAGTATTCTCAGACGCGCGCTCCGATCACCCTGCCGGATCTCCGGCAGACGGCCCATGCCCTGTGATGAACGGCGTCCCGCCGTCCAACTGCGTTACGGTGCGGACGGAGGCGTCAGCGCTTGCTCAGAAGCCTGCCCACCATGCCTATCACGTCGTCGACGGCGCTCCCGTCCTTGTCGGCGTCGAGCAGCGAGCCGAGGACGCCGGCGAGATCGGGATCGTTCTTCCGGGTGTCCTGCTGCTGCCGCCCCAGGAAAGTCGAGAGGGCGCCGCTGTCCAAGCCCTTCTTCTGCACCTGCCTGCCCAGCAGACCCATCACGAGAGGCGCCGCGATCTGCAGAAGCTGGGCCACCTGATCGGCCGAGAGGCCGGTGCCGCTGGAAAGCCCCCTGGTGACGGCAGGCTGCCTGTTTCCCAGGACATGATTCAGTATCCCGGCTCCATTGGCGGCCGAAGGGTTGTCGAGGAAGCCCTTCAGGTTGTCGAGAACGGATCCGTTGTGATCCTTCGAGAGGGCGGTATGGAGGGATTTCGCTCCCGTGTCCTCGCTCGAATTCCTGGCGAGGGCGGTCACAAGAAGCGGCAGGACGGCCGTAAGCGCCGATCCGGTCACTTTCTCGTCGGCGCCGATCTTCTTCGATATCGTCGACAGCCCTTCACCGGCGAGCTGCGTCAGGAGCTGCTGCGCAATGGTGTTCATCAGCGACCTCCATGTTGTACGAACTCCCGTTCCACGACCATAGGACAGTGTTCCAACATTCAGAGCGCCCCCGGAGCTGTCAAGAAGTTCGCCCATACTATCGCGGAAGACTCTCTTTTCCCTATTATTGGAGTGTCCCGTTTCCTTTCTCCGGAGGATGCCGCCATGATCAAGAGGACCACCGTCAGCGAAGCGCTGTCCACCTGTCCGATCGGCACCGAAGTGACGATCTACGGCTGGGTGCGCAGCAACCGGGTCTCCAGCGCGGTGGCCTTCACGTCGCTGAACGACGGGTCATCCTTCGGCAACATCCAGATAGTCTTCGACAGAAGCGTCTTCGACGAGGCGGCGCTCTCCGTCGTCACCAACGGCGCCTGCATCAAGGTCACGGGAAGGCTCGTCGAATCGAGCGGCTCGGGTCAGGCGAGGGAGGTCCACGCGGCTTCCCTCGAACTGGTGGGCGCCAGTGACGGAGATTACCCCCTGCAGCCGAAGCGGCACAGCATGGAGTTCCTCCGCACGCTCCCCCAGCTCCGTCCGAGAACAAATACCTTCTCTGCGGTATTCAGGATGAGGCACCGGCTCGCCATGGAGGTGCATTCGTTCTTCGACGGCAGGGGATTCAGCTACGTCCACCCTCCGATCCTCACTTCGAGCGACTGCGAGGGCGGCGGAGAGATCTTCCAGGTCACCACCCTCCCCCTGGACAGCATTCCGATGAACGACGGGGAGGTCGACTACACCAGGGACTTCTTCAGGAAGAAGGCCTATCTGACCGTCAGCGCCCAGCTCGAAGCCGAGCCGCTCGCCCTGGCCCTGGGAGGAGTGTACACCTTCGGGCCGACATTCCGGGCCGAGCCGTCGGACACCAGGGTCCATGCGGCGGAGTTCTGGATGATCGAGCCGGAGGCCGCCTTCATGGACCTCGACGACGACATCCGGCTCATCGAGGACTTCGTGAAGCACATCGCTTCAGGGGTCCGCGAGAAATGCGGCCCCGAGATCGACTTCCTCGCGAAATTCGTGGAACCCGAACTGCCGAAGCGGTACACGACCCTTCTCGACGCCGCGTTCGCCCGGATCACGTACACCGAAGCCGCCGACATAATCGGGAAACAGGGCGCCGGAAGGATTCCTCCCCTCGAATGGGGGGACAAGCCCGCCGCCGAGCAGGAGCGCTTCCTCGCGGAGGAGGTCTTCTCGAGGCCGGTCTTCGTAACCGACTACCCCGCCTCCTTCAAGCCCTTCTACATGCGCATGAACGACGACGGCAGAACGGTTGCGTGCACGGACCTGCTGATCCCCGGAGTCGGCGAGCTGGTCGGGGGGAGCCAGAGGGAGGAGCGTCCCGACGTCCTTGCCCGGAGAGCCGCCGAGCTGGGGCTGGATCCCTCGACCTACGGCTGGTACTTCGACACGAGACGATGGGGCACGGCTCCCCACGCGGGCTTCGGCCTCGGGTTCGAACGGATGCTGATGTATCTCACCGGCATTAAGAACATTAGAGACGTGCTCCCCTTCCCGAGGACCTTCGGGAGCATGGTCTGATCCCTCCCCGGCACGGGCCGGATACCTTCGAAAGGCGGATACAATGGAAGAGTCCCGCAGGACGATGGTCACGATAGACGGCAACGAGGCGACCGCGACCATCGCGCACAAGCTGAGCGAAGTGATAGCGATCTACCCGATTACGCCGTCAAGCACCATGGGAGAGTATGCCGACGAGTGGTCCGCCAGGGGCAGGAAGAACCTCTGGGGAACCGTTCCGCTCGTCCAGGAGATGCAGAGCGAGGGCGGCGCCGCCGCGGCCGTACACGGAGCCCTTCAGTCCGGGGCTCTCACGACCACGTTCACGGCTTCCCAGGGCCTCCTCCTGATGATCCCCACAATGTACAAGATCGCCGGGGAGCTGACCCCCGCCGTTTTCCACGTATCGGCACGCGCCCTGGCCTGCCAGGGGCTGTCCATCTTCGGAGACCACAGCGACGTCATGGCCGTCCGTCAGACCGGCTTCGCCCTCCTGGCGAGCAACTCGGTCCAGGAGGCGATGGATCTGGCTCTGATCGCCCATGCATCCACGCTCAGGGCCAGGGTGCCGTTCATCCACTTCTTTGACGGATTCAGGACCAGCAGTGAAGTCCAGAAGATAGAGGCGGTCTGCGAAGAGACGATCGCCGCGATGATCGACGCCGAGGCCGTGGCTGCCTTCCGCAACCGCGCCCTCGATCCGGAGAGGCCGGTCCTGAGAGGGACCAGCCAGAATCCCGACGTTTACTTCCAGGGCCGGGAGACGGTCAATCCGTACTATCTCGCCGTGCCCGGCATAGTCCAGGATGCGATGGACCGCTTCGCGTCCCTCACCGGCCGCGCGTACAGCCTGTTCGAATACACTGGCGCTCCCGACGCCGACCGTGTGCTGGTGATGATGTGCTCCGGCGCCGAGGTCGCCCACGAGACCGTGGACAGCCTCGTGGCGGGCGGCTCGAAGGTCGGCCTCCTCAAGGTCCGCCTCTACAGGCCGTTCAATTCCGAGGCCTTTGCGAAGGCGCTTCCAGAGTCGGCATCGACGGTTGCCGTCCTGGACCGCACCAAGGAGCCCGGATCGGCGGGCGAGCCGCTGTATCTCGATGTCGTTAACGCACTGGCGGAGACGGGCCGCTCCTCTGTGAGGGTGATCGGCGGCAGGTACGGCCTCGGCAGCAAGGAGTTCACGCCGGCCATGGTCGCGGCGGTCTTCGACGAGGCCGGGAAGCCCTCCCCCATCAGGCATTTCACTGTCGGGATAGACGACGACGTGACGCACTCGTCTCTCGAGGTCAGCGATGAATTCAGCCTCGAGTCGCCCGGGATGCATCAGGCCGTGTTCCTCGGACTGGGCTCCGACGGGACCGTAGGCGCCAACAAGAACTCCATCAAGATCATAGGCGAGGAGACGGACTTCTTCGCACAGGGCTACTTCGTCTACGACTCCAAGAAGGCCGGGACTCTCACCGTCAGCCATCTCCGGTTCGGTCCGAAGCCCATCAGGCAGACCTGCCTGGTCTCCAAGGCCGGCTTCGTGGGATGCCACCAGAGCATCTTCCTCGAGCAGTACGACGTGATGGGCTATGCGGCGCAGGGCGCCACGGTCCTCCTCAATTCACCCCACCCGCCCGCAGAGGTCTGGGACCATCTGCCCCTGTCGGTCCAGAAGCAGATACTGGAGAAGAAAATCCGCCTGTTCGTGATCGACGCGTACAAGGTCGCGCGTGAGAACGGAATGGGCGTCAGGATCAACACGGTGATGCAGACCTGCTTCTTCGCCATCTCGGGCATACTGCCCCGTGAAGAGGCCATCGACAAGATCAAGAACGCGATAAGGAAGTCCTACGGCCGCAAGGGAGAGGACGTCGTCCGCAAGAACTTCGAGGCGGTCGACGCCACGCTGGCCAACCTGCACGAGGTCGACTATCCGAAGCAGATTACGGCCACGAGGGATATCACGCCCCCGATCCCGGCCGAAGCTCCGGAGTTCGTCCGCTCCGTGACGGCGGCCATCATCTCGAAGAACGGCGACTCCCTGCCCGTGTCAGCCATGCCGGCCGACGGCACCTGGCCTCTTTCCACCACGAAATGGGAGAAGCGCAACATCGCCATGGAAGTCCCCGTGTGGGATCCCGCCCACTGCCTGCAGTGCGGGGTCTGCAGCCTCGTGTGTTCCCATGCCGCGATCCGGTTGAAGGCGTTCGATCCCGGCGTCCTCGAAGGCGCGCCGGACGGGTTCCGGAGCGTCGATGCGAAGGGTGGCGACTTCAAGGGCATGAAGTGGACGGTGCAGGTCGCCCCCGAGGACTGCACCGGCTGCGGGGCGTGCGTTAACGCCTGCCCGGGGAAGAACCGCAACGAGCCTGGTCGCAAGGCCATCAACATGGAGAACCATGCGGAGGTGGTGGAGAAGGAGAAGAGTTTCTTCGACTTCTTCCTCTCCATACCCGACTTCGACCGCGGGAAGCTGGACAGGGAGACCGTGAAGGGCTCGCAGCTCATGAGGCCTCTGTTCGAGTTCTCGGGCGCATGCGCAGGATGCGGCGAGACCCCGTACGTCAAGCTGATGACGCAGCTCTTCGGAGACAGGGCGGTCATCGCCAACGCCACCGGCTGCAGTTCGATCTACGGCGGCAACCTGCCCACCACACCCTACTGCGTGAATGCGGACGGCAGAGGGCCGGCCTGGAACAACAGCCTCTTCGAGGACGCCGCGGAGTTCGGCTTCGGCTTCAGGCTCACGGCGGACAGGCAGACGGAGTTCGCGACCGAGCTGCTCAACCGGATGTCCGGCAGCATCGGGCCCGAACTCGTCGAATCCCTGCTGGGCAACGAGCAGAAGACCGAGCAGGAGATCGCCGAGCAGAGGCGGAACCTGGAGGTCCTCCGCAGCAGGCTCGCCGGCATCGACACCCCCGAGGCGCGACAGCTCGCGTCCGTGAGCAGCTTCCTCCTCCGCCGCAGCGTATGGGTGATCGGCGGGGACGGCTGGGCCTACGACATCGGCTACGGCGGTCTGGACCACGTGCTTGCGCAGGGACGGAACATCAACGTCCTCGTGCTCGACACCGAGGTCTACTCCAACACCGGAGGGCAGTGCTCCAAGGCCACGCCGCTGGGCGCAGTGGCGCGCTTCGCCGCATCCGGCAAGTCCATGCCCAAGAAGGATCTCGCCATGCTGGCGATGACCTATCAGAACATCTACGTCGCGAAGATCGCCATGGGCGCCAACTACGCCCAGGCGGTCAGAGCCCTCGTCGAAGCTGAATCCTACGACGGTCCCAGCATCGTCATCGCCTACTCCCACTGCATCAACCAGGGCATCGACATGCGGACCGGGCTGGACCACCACAAGCTGGCGGTCAACTCCGGCTACTGGCCGCTGCTGAGGTTCGACCCGCGCAGGATCGAAGAGGGACAGAACCCCCTGCAGCTCGACAGCAAGGCCCCTTCGATCGACTTCAGCGAGTTCGCGTACAAGGAGACGAGGTTCAGGAGTCTCGTCGATTCCGACCCCGCTCGCGCCGCGGAGCTGATGGAAATGGCGAGGGCAGAGGTCGCCAGGCGCTTCAAGATCTACGAACAGATGGCGGCCATGACCTACTGACGATCAGTGGTCGAAAGGAGTCGGGGGCGGGGTGACCCGCCCCCGTTCTAATTCTGCAACTCGAATCGGATGCTCCGGCCGCGATGAGTGATGCCCGGGCCGGCCATGGACTCGAGGGCTGCGCTTATTCGGGGGGATACGGGATCTTGTTACGCCAGCAGGCCTGACTGCTCGTGCATCAGCGTCTCCCAGAGCTCCTTCGTAGTCCTTGCGGAGAGGACTCTCTCTCGTGTGGACTCGTCCTTGAAGAGCCTGGCGAGGGAGGAGAGGAGTTCGATGTACTCCCGCTGCCTCTGCGTGCCGGTGATGATCATCGCAACTATCCTGACCGGCGATCCGTCTATGGATTCGTAGTCTCTGATGCCTTCCGGACTGATCCCGAAGGCGATGCATGAAGTGGACAGACCTGCGATGCGGGCATGCGGAACCGCGATGCCCAGGCCGATGCCCGTGCTCATGAGCGCCTCGCGTTCAAGAATCAGCCTCTCGAGTTCGCCGGGATTCGCCACTATTCCCGTAGCGGTGAGGAGATTGGTCAACTCCCTGAGGACGCCGGCCTTTGAGGCGGACTCGAGGATCATGACCCGCTCGGGGGATATGACGTCGAAGAGGTTCATACCTGCCTTCCGGTCGATAATGCGGGCGGGCGGCCCGTTCCAGAATGACAATATGGCGAAAACGCATCGCGAAGGTCTAGCGCGATGCGCATCAGGCCGCTCCGAGCATAGTGGGGAATCATCGTGGCGTCCCGGCCTCCCCGGGCTTCCGCCGGGGTTTGCCCCTCGTTAGTATTCGGAAGGGATTTCCAAAACCGGAGGTCGAGATGGGCAAGGAAGGCGCATCCAGGAGCAAGGGCTCCCCGATCGGCGGAAAGGCCGGCGGCGGGGGATTTTCAAAGAAGAACGACGGCGGGCATGCCAAACCCGCTTACAAGCCGCACAAGCCGTTCAGTGCCGGCGGTTCCGCGCCGAAGAAGATCAACCGGGACGGCGGGGTCAAGTCGATGGATGCCGGAGACGGCTCCTTCGACCGGCGGCGGGACTTTACCCCCGAGGTGGAGAGCGACCGCACGAACCGCAGGAGGGGATGCTTCCTCACGGGCTGCGCCCTGCCCATGACATTGGCTGTCGCCGCGGCGGTCGTACTGGCGGTGGTGCTGGCGTTCTAGCCGACACTTGGAAACACGGGCGCAAGGTGGAGTCTGCACGCAGGCGGGAATACTACTGTTTGCCGCCCGCCTTTGCGCCCCGGACGAAGTGGGGCATCTCCCCGGGAATCGGGAGCGACAGCTCCACGAATCCCGCGAACTCACCCCCGTCGTACCACGGGCTCTGGTATATCAGCTTGCGCACCCCGTTCTTTTCTATGGTGTAGGCGTTCAGGCGCCTGGTAGCGAAGAGCTCCTCCACCTTCTCCCGGGCGGCCGGCGGATGGCAGTCCCTCACGTCGTGTCCCACCAGTGCGGCTCCTCCCTCTGCGGCGAAGGTGGCCGCAGCCCTTCCGTTCATGTAGAGGATCGTGCCGTCCGCACCGGTCACGACCACGGATGCAGGGAATTCATCCGTCCAGTCACGTCCTTCCATCGTCGCTTCCTCCTCCGGCCCTCGACCGGGCCCTTTCCAGAGCTTCCGTAAACGATCCGGGGATGGGGGCCTCGAAGGAGATCCCGTTTCCGAACGACACCAGCTCGATTTTCGATGCGTGGAGCATCAGCCTGGGCCAGAACGCGCATGAAGCGCGGGAGTAAACGGGGTCGCCCGCCACGGGATGGCCGATGAAGGCGAGGTGGGCTCTTATCTGGTGCTGCCTTCCCGTAAGGGGATGCGCCTCGACCAACGAGAACCCCCCGCCTCGCTCGAGAACCCTGATCGAAGTCGTGCTGGGCTTCCCCCGCAGCGGGTCCGCCCATACCCTGCCCGATCCGAACCTCCGGAGCGGCGCCGTGATCGTGCATTCATCGACGCATCCCAGAGCCGCGGCATGATAAGTCTTCGCGACGCCCCCGGACTGGAAGGCGATGGAAAGCGTCCTGTGGACCTCCGCCGTCCGGGCGAAGAGGATCACTCCGCTCGTGCCCCTGTCGAGCCTGTGGACTACGAAGAGCCTCGTTCCGAGCATCTCCTGGAGGATCGAATGCAGGTCGCCCGGAGAGCCTGCACGGTCCGGGATGGATGCGATACCCCCGGGCTTGCAGACCGCGACGATCCCGTCCCTGTCCGAAAGGATCCGGACGCCTGCTGGGATCGACGCTCCCGCAGTCCCCTCCCCTTCCGGAGGATACGGATATGGACGCAGCCCCTCTTCCATTGCAGGATTATCTCGGCCCGGACGTGACGGGTCGAGGCCCCTTCACGGGAGGAGACATGAACCCGCGGATCCCTCTCGCATATCTCGGTGCCGTCACCCTGCTGCTGCACGCCGCTCCTCCCTGCCCCGCCCTCCCGGTTGCATTCGACCTCAGGAACGTCGACGGGGAGTGCTTCGTGACATCGATAAAGAGCCAGGACGGCGGCACCTGCTGGGCGCACGGCACTATGGCTGCCATCGAAGGCAACCTGCTCATGACCGGCGCGTGGGAAGCCTCGGGCGAGGAGGGTGAGCCGAACCTTGCCGAATACCACCTGGACTGGTGGAACGGATTCAACGACAACTGGAACGGCGACCTCGACCCGGTTTACGGCAGAGGTCTCACTGTGCATCAGGGCGGAGACTACCGCGTGGCGTCGGCCTACCTCTCGCGAGGTGACGGAGCCGTCCGGGACGTCGACGGGCAGTCCTTCATCGTCCCTCCCCTCCAGTACTCCCCCGATTATCATCTCTTCTACCCCAGGCACATCGAATGGTACACCGCCGGACGCGATCTCGAACGGATCGACGCGATCAAGGCCGCCCTCATGGAGTACGGCGTGATGGGCACCTGCATGTGCTACTCGTACCAGTTCATCGAGAGCCTGATCCATTACCAGCCGCCTTCGAGCGACGAGCTGCCGAACCATGCCATAGCGATCATCGGCTGGAACGACACCCTCCGGACCCAGGCTCCCGAGCCCGGAGCATGGCTGTGCAAGAACAGTTGGGGCGAGGAATGGGGTATGGACGGGTGCTTCTGGATCTCGTACCACGACAGATGGGCGGGGCACGAGCCGCAGATGGGCGCCGTGTCCTTCCGCGAAGTCGAGCCCATGCGCTACGACAAGGTGCTGTACCACGACCTGCACGGCTGGCGCGACACGATGGCGGAGGCGACGGAGGCCATGAACGCGTTCGCCGTGGAGTCGCCGACGCTGATCTCGTCCGGCGGCTTCTTCACCGCCTCTGACAGCACGGCCTGGAGGCTCTCGGTCTATTCCGGCTTCGACGGGTACGAGCCCTGCGGGCTGCTGGCATCTGATTCGGGGATGTTCGTACGCACGGGGTATCACACGGTGGACTTCCCGGAGCCGTTCGAGGCGATGAAGGGCGACAGTCTCTTCGTCGTTCTCCTCCTCGACCGCGGGGGGCAGCCGTATGACAGAACCTCCGAAGTGCCCGTCCTCCTCGGCGCGAAATACAGGACCATCGTCGAGTCCACCGCATCCGCCGGCGAGAGCTACTACCGGGACGGATCGGGAACCTGGGTCGATCTGCAGGACTGGGCCGGCAACCCCTACCCCGGCACGGGGAACTTCTGCATCAAGCTGCTGGGCCGGGGATCGGGGCTTCGAGTGATACCCGGCGGGCCGATCGTGATCGAGGGGCCGTGCGGCGGCCCGTTCGATCCGACGGCGTTCTCTCTGGAACTCACTTCCTTCTCCGCGGAGGACCTGTTCTTCACGATAGGCGTCGAGCCCTCCGTCGACTGGCTGTCCGTAACCGGCCCGGCGCTCGGCGTCGCACGCCCCGGCGAGACCGTACAGGCGTGCTTCGAGATCAACGCAAACGCGTCGCTGCTTCCCGGCGGAGCGTATGCCGCCGCCATCCTCGTAAACGACCGCTCGTCGGGAGAGACGATCCGAATCCCGGTCGAACTCATGATCGGGGGCGCCGTCACAGTCTACTCCTGGGACATGTCGTCCGACCCGGGCTGGGACATGGAGCCCCTCTGGGCATGGGGCGAACCGCAGGGCGGAGGCGGCGAGCACGGGAATCCCGACCCGGTCTCCGGAGCGACCGGCAGCTTCGTGCTGGGCTACAACCTGGACGGCGATTACGAAAACCTGCTGCCCGAGACCTACGTTACGACCGGCGCAATCGACTGCTCGGCCCTCAGAGGCGTCTCGCTGCGGTTCATGAGATGGCTCGGAGTGCAGATCAGAGGCTTCGACCATGCGTCTTTGCTGGTCAGCACGGACATGAGCAGGTGGACCACGGTCTGGAGCAACGCGGAGGTGCCCGGCGACCTGACCGACTCACAGTGGGTCGAGGTCGAGTACGACATCTCCGGGATCGCGGACGGCGAGTCCACCGTCTATCTGCGGTGGGTCATGGGGCCGACGAACGACGGCTGGCGATACTGCGGCTGGAATATCGACGACGTCGAGATCAGAGGCCTGCTGAACGCCGGGTCGGGCGGAGTCCTCCCGCCCTCCCTGGAGCTGGGGGCGGCGGTGCCGAACCCCTCGGCCGGGACGGTGTCGGTGATTCTGGCGCTCCCCGCCTCGGGATACGCGGCGGTCGAGGTTTACGACCTGGCGGGGCGCCTGGTGAGAACGCTGGCCGACGGCTGGCTCCTCCAAGGCGATCACGAGATCGTCTGGGACGGTCTGTCCGGATCGGGGGCTGCGGCGTCTCCCGGCGTCTACTTCATCCGCGCCCGAAGGGGCACTTCCGACGCCGTTTCAAAGGTGGTGCTGCTGCCGGGGCTCTAGGGCTCCAGGTCGAAGAAACGCCCGTTCCACGAATACCGGATCACGCTCGTATCGGGCAGGGAGACGAAGCCGGGGTCGCCTTCCCATGTCCCTCCCTGTTGCACCGTCATGATCTCGACCACGTTCTCCTCATCGAGCCCGGGGGGCAGGACGAGGGATTCGATATGACTGAAGAGGCCGGCCTCAGAAACCGACCCGGCCGCCGGGCCGAGTACCAGCCTGTCCGCCGTGGCTACAATCAGGATGTCGCTGTTCAGGTAACCGCAGGCCTCGTAGACGAAGCTCAGGACAATGGCTGTTTCGACGTCCGAAAGCCTGTCGGCCGCCACCTCCGACGCCTCGATGCCGTGGCCCACCCGGCCGCCCTCCGAAAAGCTCCGCAGATCGACCAGGCATGACAGGACCACGCCGTCGTCACGATGCAGCCTCGCCTCGCCGGTCGGATTCCCCGACTCGTCGGAGCCGGTGATGCCGAACTGGAAGAGCCCGCCGGAGGTCTGGAGGGAAACCGGCGCCAGGGCTTCGGCCTCCACCCAGCCGGTGAACCGGGCGAAAGCCGGAAGGTGGAAGCCGCTGCGGACCTCTACGAGACACCAGTTTCTGCTGGCTTCGAGGATTACAACCGGCAGCCCCGCAGGCAGGTCGGCCAGGTGTGCGGCGCCCGGGGTGCTGTCCGAAAGCATCGCCGATCCTTCGGCGAAGACTGTCGTCTCCACGCCCTCGACGAATCGACCGTGACCGAACTGCATGGTTGAGAACAACGCCGCAGCCAGCAGAAGAGCTTCAGTCATCCAGGGGCCTCCATCCGCACCGGAGTCAGTCGGGCGTCAGTGCTCATCCTCATGCCCGCCGCCGCGGCAGGAATGCAGGGTGCAGCGCCGGGTCAGGCATATCCCTGATTCCGATGACTCGAATTGAATCGTGGCGTGATTGATCTCGAAGCGATGGTACAGCTCTTCGCGTATCCGGGCCAGCAGGGCGTCGTTTTCGTCGGGCTGGGACAGAACCAGGTGTGCGGTCATCGCCACATCCGTCGTGCTCAAGCCCCAGATGTGAAGATGATGCACGTTCTGGACCGTCGGAAGCTCGGAGAGAAAACGGGTGACCTTTTCCGCATCTATCTGTTCCGGCACTGCGTCGATGGCCAGGTTTGCAGATTCACGCAGAAGCCCCCAGGTTCCCACGAAGATGATCGCCGCAACGATCAGGCTGATCAACGGGTCGATTATCTGTATTCCCGTGATGGAGATCAATATGCCCGCCACGACGACACCGGCCGAAATGGCCGCGTCGGCCGCCATGTGCAGGTATGCCCCGCGGATGTTCAGGTCCGATTTCCGTCCCGACATGAACATGAACGCAGTGAATGCATTGATCACGACCCCCACGGCGGCCACCCGGATGATGGTCGGTGCGTGGGCTTCGACCGGATGCAGGAGGCGACTAACGGCCTCCCAGACGATTCCGCCGATGGCGACCAGCAGGAGAAGGGCATTGATGAGTGCGGCCAGAATCGACGATCTGCGGAAGCCGTAGGTGTATCTGTCGGTGGGATGCCACTGGGAAAGCCAGCTCGCGCCCCAGGCTATGACCAGACCGATCACGTCGCTGAGGTTGTGACCTGCATCGGAAAGCAAGGCGAGGGAATCCGCCTTGAGCCCGAAGATCACTTCCGCTATGACAAATGCCAGGTTCAGACTGATGCCGACGGCGAACGCCCGGCCGAAACTCCGGGGGTGATGGTGGGCATGCCCGTGATGCGAATCGTGGTGTCCCATTCAGTATTACTGCCTTACGCTGATTCCTGGGAATGGAGTCCGGGATACACCCCGACCCTTTGCCGGTCTAATCCTGAAAACAACATCACAGCGATACGGAATTGCGTCAAGAACGGAACTCGTCGAAGGACATGACAACGGCGGTGTCGGCGCCATTCCTCGTGACGACCTGAGGGCCATTGCTCAGCGCCGCCGGGACGACTTCGCTGAACCGGCTCCCTGCCTCCTCGATCCGCCAGACTCGTGCCATGTCATACCCCGTGTCTCCAGCAAACCACTTCACCATTCCGGGCCAGCCACTCGCGGCCCTTGTCGGTCAAGCGGTCTTTAACAGTTTAACCCTCCCCTTCGGTGAACTTTACAAGGCCGTCCCGTAACTCATTGATGACACTTATTATTTCCGAGTGAGCACACTTCCTCTCAATGCCTTGTTCGGTAAGCTTGAATCCGACATTTTTGATGAGATAATCGACGAAACGGGGCTGGCTCTCATCATTGTCTCGTCTGTATAAAACAAAGTCATCTTTGCCGCCTTCTAGAGCAAAGCAGCTGACCTGGTCACCAGACCAATCGAATCGAATGCCGGGCTCAATCGCAGTTTCCTTTGAGAAGTAGTACTCCATTAGCTTGAGCGGGGTGAGGCCACCGTTTTGAGCTAATGATTGAAGATTGTCGTAGATGCAGAAGGTGAACAGCTCAGCATGGGCACCATTCATCTGGGAGCGTTTTAGCAAGTAGACGGTGCCATGTTCATTCACGCGAATCGAGTTGCGATCGCAGTAATCGAAGGCAGCAGGACAGCTTATCATCGCCTTACGCCATGGATCGAGCGAATCAGCTCCCGTAATGGTTTTATCAAGCTGCTCCGATATGTCTGCATCGGGCACGAGCTTCTGCCAGAGGCTCTTTAGAATGTTACGTGCAACGGCAGCCCGATTGCCGGAACCGCTGAGTAGCCGCTTCCAGCTTGCTTCTTCCGTCACGGAATCAACCAGAAATGAGCGGTTGCGGCCGCTGGGGAGAAAGTAGTCGCCGAGACTGAGTAACGCTCTTTGCCAGCGATATTCACCGAGGTCGGTGAGGCCTCTTTCAGAGAACATTGTCTCCGCAACATCAAGATATCGTTCAAAAGCTTTCTGGAAAGCCACGTGCTCTGAGGCATCCCAATTGGAAGGCTCAGACTCCAAACTTCTGGTGACTAACCCTGCGAAATTCAGCAAAAAACCAATCTGACCGCGAAAATATCCGTGGCCCTCGGCGCGGTCTATAAGCTCCCGCCATCCCTCATCGGCGAGTATTAGTTGGGCTTTCAGCTTTTCTTCGGCAATTTGCGCTTCACTGAAACCGGTCGTGGGCTTCTCGGATTGTGCAAAGTGCGCCAATATGTCTCCGGAGTACTCAATCAGTCCCACAAGGCCCCGAACACTACGCCTGAAATCGTCTGGGCGGTTATACACGGTGTTCACGCCCAAGTTTCGGACAATCCGCATCCATTCCTGGAAGTCTCCAGAATCAATGCCGTCCTGATGCTTGACGATGAACTTCCCATAGCCGGTGAATTGGACGAGTTCGACATACGAGAGATTTGCTCCATTGGACATGATTTTATCGAAGATATCTTCTTTTTCATTGAGATAACGGCCATCAGGAAGCAGTCGGTGCAGCGAGCTGTCAGAACCGCACCATGCGTCGAGCAAACGCATGAGAGTGCGGGTGAAATCTTCATCAAGCCAGTTATATGAATGGAAGTCGGTATAGGAGGGAGGATTGATTTCCGTCCGTAGTTGGGTAAAGTCCTCCAGGTATTTCTTCGGCGGTTCAGGATCGCGGGTGATCAGCGCAACGGCCCGAATCACATTCATAAAGGCGGCGTCGTAGAGATTGGTTCCTGTGCTTCGATGTTTCCAGAAAAGGTCAGCCCAAGCCGTGTCCATGCGTATGGCAATGTAGTCGGCGGCTCCACGAAAAGTCTGCTCGCCAATTGAGAACATTTCTCCCCGAAGCTGGTTGGCTAATCCCTGCTCATAGCGAGCCTTGAACGTTTCGAAGGCAGTCAAGGGCTTTCCCCTCGCGTTCATCTTGATATACAGATCGTCCGAGAGGCCGAAATTCTCCAGATCGAGAAGCAGGAAGGTAATTGCAGGCCGGTCATCATCCACCAATCGCGCGAACAACCCCTCTGACTCGTAAAACTTGTTATGAATGGCGTCCAGCATGTGGAGTACGGCCTGGATCGTCGGGTCAAGCCGCCAACTTCGGAAATACCATGGCTGGTCGGCAATCAGTGCCACCAGGGACTGCACTTCCTCGGGGGGAAGAGCGGGCCGATAGCTTACCAATTGATCGAAGAATTCGTTGCTGCTCGGGCGCACGCTATAGGCAAAGCGGGATGAGCGATCCTCTGACAAAAACAGTTGTTCAAAGGTAGTCCACTGGTCATCCCTCCATGCCAGGTACCAGTGGAGAAGGAAAAGGGTCGTGAGGCGCTGCTGCCCGTCGAGCGGCAGGAATCGAGTCTGCTCGTTCCCCTCGACACTGCCGTAAATGAAATCGAGATTGAGCGGAAGGCTTGGGTCGTCGGCCGGCTTACTCAAGGCATCTTTGAGAGCCTTTAAAAACTCCTCGCGCACCTCCTTTTCCGCCGGACGGCCTTGTGCGTAATCGCGCTGGATCATGGGCACACGAATGCATCCGTGTCGCTCCAGTAACTGCTTGTAGTTGATTTGGCTACCGAAGCTCATTGTTATCCCTCCATAGTCCCGCAAAAGAAATCCGTCAAGACATCAGTGATGGCCGAGAGATAGCCGTCCCGATCATCCTCTTCCCAAAACATCAGGTTGTCCGCCCGAGGACTGTAACACTTCAGAAACACATTGCGGGTGCAGAGGGGAACGAAAGTTCCCGATTGGTCTCGTTTCAGCAAACGCTTCCGCTTGACCGCAAAGACGGCGTTCTTGTAGCTCCGGTTCGTGGATTCATCAAGCAGCGTCAGGTTGGAGATGCAGTGCTCCGCTTCCCCTCCGTTGGTTTCGTGGAAATACTCGAGTACTCTCTCATAAAGCGGATCGAACACCTCATGCGAGGCTTCAGGTTGCGATAGCTTTAAAAACTCCCTGATGGAGTTCTGCAACTCACCCTCAACCCCCTCCGATCCCAGCGTCTCCAGATAGCCCAATAAGTTTTCCAGCCAGTTTCGTCGGTCATGGTGGCGCTCCGGCTTATCATCGGTAACGGAACGGATGTGCTCAATGTCCCAGCGCTCACTCTTGAAACTGTCGAACTGGAAGCGCAGATTGGACCGACGATTTTGGAGAAGCGACGCCAGGTTGAAGAGGAGCAGCAGGGCCTTGATACTCTGCCGGTTCGAGAGATAGGAGAGTTCCTCAAGCCGGTTGGCAACGTATTCACGAACGGCTTGCTCCTCCGGCGGATCGGGCATGTCTTCATCAATGACTCTCTCGAAGATTTTCTTGCGCAGACGTTGTTCAAAGTCGGTCTTAGTGCGATCCTTTGAAAGCTTCCGAATGTCGATGATCGACATTTCTTGACTCACAAGAAAACCAACCATGTGGTAAAGCACTCGATCCTCGAACCATTCTTCCAACGACAGGTAAAGGCTCTTAATTTCTTGCCACTTCTTTCTCCGCCATTCCTCCTCCGTTTTGTCGGACATCTTCAGGTTTTGGCTGAAGGTGTAGAAAATGCCATAAGCATCGCGTTCTGCTTCCGGCTCTAACCCGTCCATCCTGGCCACAAGGTCAAACAGGAAGCCGATGCGGTTTTCTTCTTTCCCCGGCTCATTGCTCAGGAAATACCAAAACGCGTCGGATTGAAGAGCTTTTTCCAACTGATCCCACTCGTAGGCGATGCGTAGTTGCAGACTCGTGGCATCCTTTTCATCAGGGCCGGAACGGCGTAGGAAAAGCGCCCGGATCAGTTCTTCGTTGGTCAATGGTATCTTGCCGACATTGAGACGGGTAAAAGCCTCGACCGGGTTGTCGGATTCGGCCAACTGGAACCAGATGACCTTCGTCTGGTTGAGCAGGGCGGCCTTGATAGTCTCAACTTCGCTTTCTTTTTCGGCGAACCACTCCTCGATAGTCGCGATAGCATGGTAGAGATGATAGAAGTCTACATTGTCGTTGGCTGTCTCTTCGCTTGGATCATTCAGAAAGGCATCTAGGCTTGGGCGTGTCTTGTAGTCGAGTCTAAAGAGTTTCTGACGATATTTTTCAGCCAGACGCTCATTGAAGTGACGCAGGATGAGTAGCAGCGTGGTTAGTCTCTGCTGACCATCCACAACCTCAAAATCGCCTGCATCCGAACGTGCCTTAATGACGAGCGGTTGCAGGCAGTAGAACTCTTCCGGCTGAGGAGACCGCCGTTGCGTGAACTCCCGGATATCGTCCAAGAGCTGTTTAACCTGCAACGGCGACCATCGAAAGCCCCGCTGGTAGTCGGGAATGAAGAAGTGCAGGCTTCCGCCGGAATTATCAACACGAAGCTCATTAACGGACCTGAGGGCTATTTGCTGCTCACTCATGTCGACTTCTCCCTACCGCACAACATGTTGATCATTATTTTATTTGTCATCCTCACCGATCCAGCTATTTGCTTCAGGGGGCGGCGTCCGTCAATGTGGTGTACGAAGGGTCTCGCACTCAGGCTCGAGATCGGCTGACATCAGAAACTCATCCGGGAAGTCCTCGGGCATTTCGGACGAGTCGATGCTCATATACCTCCTTCCCGCCAGCCAATCTTCATGTGCTCCAACAGCAACGTTCCCACCAAGCGGACAATCCCGCCTGTCCTCGAAGCAGGCGGCAAAGCCGGCGATGATTCCCGTCCGGGCTTCCACTTCCCGAAGCTGTAGGACTCCTCCATCGGAGGTGATAAAACCGCCGTCGAATCCGTTGCCAACCCTGCGGGAATCGAACCCTTGAAATCCAAGCTTCAACTGATCATTATCGGATAATGGAGTGTTTTCATTGCCGGCCGTTCTTTTGTGGTGAAACGGCCTTGTGCAACTCTCAGGTGAGAAATCCGGGGTAGGGAGATGGTACCGTCTCTCCGGTTGGATTGAGGGGTAGGAATGGCAGGCAGTCGCGGCTTCTCAGTAAGGATCTTCATTCCTTCCGGTGAACCAGAGGCATTGCGAATCGTTGAGAAATCGAACCGGACAGTCCAGGGACTTGTATTCCCGAGGGCCCTGTTCGCTGAAGTCCGCAGGAGACCAGAGCTCAAGCGAACTGGTGTGTACATCCTCTGGGGTCCGGGAGAGACCGGGCACCTACACAGAGTCTATGTTGGTGAAGGTGATGATGTACTCTCGCGTCTCGACCAGCATGCGCGCCAGAAGGACTTCTGGACCCATGCCGCCGTGTTCATCAGCAAGGACCAGAACCTGAACAAGGCGCATGTACAGTATCTCGAGGCCAAGCTCGTCACCTTGGCCAGAGAGGCAAAGAGAGCCGAACTCGACAACAACAACCTGCCGCAGCCCCCTGACCTCTCTGAAGCTGATGCTGCTGATGCCGAGGGGTTCCTTGGAGATATCTTGCTGTGTCTCCCCGTTGTCGGCGTGAACCTGTTCGAGAAGGCCAAGGCCGGTACGGCGAAAACCCGGGATCTGACTCTGAAGGCCAAAGGGATAGAAGCTCATGGCGTGTACGGCAACGAGGGCTTCATCGTTAGAGCCGGATCACAGGCTGTCCATAAGGAAGTGCGGTCCATCCCCAGCTACTTGACTGAATTGAGGAAATCGTTGCTGGATCAAGGAGTTCTCGAGCTTTCTGAGGCGGGATATACTCTGACCCAGGACTACATCTTTAACTCGCCTTCGACGGCTGCAGGTGTACTCCTCGGGCGATCTGCCAATGGCCGCATCGAATGGAAAAACGCAACTGGGCAGACACTGAAGGAAATCCAGGAAGCCGAGGCCAGCTCTCCATACGGCTCCGAGGAAGCAACACGGTGACAACCCCTGATCAGGTTACGGCCTGGGCTGCTTCTGGTGAGTCGGAGGTTCTCGAGTTCAAGAGTTCTACTGCAGAGAAGGACCGAGCCTGTCGTACTCTCTGTGCCTTCGCCAACGGGCGGGGTGGGCGAGTTCTCTTCGGTGTGACTCCTGCAGGCAAGGTCGTAGGTCAGACCGTCTCTGACCACACGCTGGAAGAACTCGCGCAGGAGTTCCAGGGGTTCGAGCCGCCGGTGTTCCCGGGTATAGAGCGCGTCGCAGTCGAGGGTGGACGCGAGGTGCTGGTGCTCTCGGTGAGTCGGAGCGAGCACCTACCCGTTACCTATCGAACCGTTGCCTATGAGCGGGTGCTGAACACCACACGGCTGATGCCCAGAGAGACCATGCGAAGGCTTCTGCTAGAGGAGTTTCACTCTGTCCAGAGGTGGGAGAACCAGCCCGCAGAGGGCTGGGCTGTGAACCGTCTCGACCAGCGCGAGATGACGCTGACTCTGGAGGAGTCCATACGCCGAGGCCGAACTGACGACCCTGGCACTCGTGAGCCGCTGGAGATTTTGCGCGGCCTTGGTCTGCTAGTACAAGGCGAGCGTATTTCACGTGCCGCAGTGGTTCTCTTCTGTACCAACGACACGATGCAGCCGGACTTTCCTCAGCTTCTTCTCAAGGTGGCTCGCTTCAAGGGTACTACGCGCGACGAGTTCCTGGACAACCGGCAGTTCTACGGCAACGCCTTCACTTTGATGCGGCATGCCGAGCGTTTCCTGATCGACTCGCTGCCGGTCGCCAGCCGCATCGTACCTGGACGGATGGAGCGCGAGGACACTCCACTCCTGCCGGTGGAAGCCTTGCGTGAAACGCTCGCCAATGCCTTCGTCCACCGCGACTACTCGATCGGCGGCGGTTCTGTGAGCGTGGCGTTGTATGACGATCGCCTGGAGGTCATTTCCATAGGCGACCTCCACTTCGGCCTGACCCCTGAGGCGCTGTTCCGCGATCATGAATCACGGCCATGGAATCCGATGATTGCGAACATTTTCTACAGGCGCGGCATCATTGAGAACTGGGGTCGGGGAACCTTGAAGATCGCCCGGCTGATGCGGGAACAGGGTCTTGAGCCACCAGAGGTGGCGGTTCGTGAAGGGGCTGTGGCCGTCACTTTCAGAATAGCGACGACTTTGACAAGGGAAACGACAGGGATAACGACAGGGAAAATGACAGGGAAAATGATAGGGAAAATGATAGGAAAGACTCCGGGCGCAGTACTCGAGCTGCTGAGAACAGACCCGGGGCTGACTGTCATAGAACTCGCTGTTCGGCTGGGTAAGTCGGAAATCACTATTCATCGGGCTGTGAGGGTTCTTCGTGAAGCAGGCCTCCTGCAGCGCATCGGTCCCGACAAGGGCGGATACTGGAAGGTGTTGGATTGAAGACCTTCACCGAATCCATCGTCGAGGAAGCGACCCAGTGGCTGGAGGCTGTCGATTACAAGCCCGTCTCCGGCCACGCCATCGCCCCGGGTGAGCGTACGGCTGAGAGGAGCGATTACGGCAAGGTGGTCCTGGAGGACCTGCCTGCGGCAGGCTCTCTGCCGCCTGAACCCTGACATGGTGGCCGAAGCTCTCGAACAAGCTTTCCCCGCATCGGGCTCATCAGCCGAAGAACCAGCCATGGTGGTCGGCAACCCTTTAGAAAAATCTCCGGGAAACCCGGGGGGGTTCAAAATGCTTGAGTTCTTTAGAATATGCAAGCTGCCAAATGTAACCCACTCTTGGCATTCTTGACTTGCTGAACATGGATTGGTAGCCTCCCTTCGGAGGAAAGAGATGTACTACCTTTGGCGTTTGTTGCCTTGGCTCTGTTTTTTGCCTTCGGTCTTTGTTTTAGGGGGATGCTCGGATCGGGGCTCCGAAATACTGTCTGAATTTGAGTACGGACCAACCCCAAAGTCCGAGGAGTTGTCCAGTTTTGAGAAAAGCTATTCCCCGAAACAGTTTACCACAGGAGTCATCGCTTACGAAACAGAGGCCGGATACCTGCTAGCTGCCAATGGATACAACGGAGATGTCATTTGGGACGTCGACAAGCAAGTCGCTTTCCTTATGGTTCTCGATGGAAATGGGAATCTGGTTTCCTCTGTCGACTTTGCCTCTCACGGACGAGTGATGATCACTGATATGACCCCTTGCTCAGACAGCACTTTCATACTTTTAGGTGTTTGGACAACTCAGGCTAGATCAAGCGAATTCTGGGCCATGCGGGTAAAGTCAGATGCTACCATCCTGTGGGACAGGAAGTTCGGCTCCGCAGGAGATGAGGCTCCTTGCTGCATTGTTCCCATGTCCGATGAAACCTACTTGTTGACAGGAGTCCAAAGACTGTGCGACTCTGAATACAGACCGTTTCTGGTAAGAATCAACAAGGATGGCGACGAGATATGGCGTTCATCTCTTGATGTGCAGGGCCATACGGGTGTTTCTGACGCCGTTGAAATGCCCGATGGCGATCTTCTTTTAGTCGGGAATAACTCAAGACAGGGCTTCGGAGGGATCTCGACGGGTTGGAGCGCCTTTGTATCTAACCAGGGAGATCTCCTTTCCGAAAGCACTCTCAGTCGAGTAAGCTGCTACCGAGGAGTGGCACTCATCGATAGCTCTCCTGTATTCATCTGCAGTCTGCGTGATGTGGCTGAGGAGAGTATCGAGGTCATCAAGACCGATCTTTCGCTGGAACCTGTATGGTCGATGACACTCCCGGATCATCCGTTTGCCTACACATCCAAAATCACTGCTGTAGACAGTAATCGGATACTTGTATGCAATTCACGTCCAGGCTCGGATGGGCAAAGCTATGCCATGACTCTTACTTGCCTGCTTGAGAATGGCTGTATCAACTGGAGCCATTCTTACGATTCTGGATCATCGTCACAGGCCAGTTCGGTCTCCTCGTGCTCGGATAGTGGATTCGTGGTCGTTGGATCTAGGTGGAATCCGTCTGGCTCAGGTAAATCGGCATTCATGGTCAGATGCAATTCATCTGGAGAGTGTGGTTGGTCGGGGGTTGTATCGGGGATAGAATAGCGAAGGAGGGGAACGATGAGCGAGGATACGCCTAAGGTCAGCAGCTTACCATCCGATTCGAACCTGTCGGCGCCAAGTGGTAACTACGCATCGGGGCCAAGGCGCAGATCACACATCAGTAGAATACTTCTGGTAGCTATTCCTGTAATCCTAGTTGTAGCTGTCGGGTCGGTCTTTCTTAACAGAATGATATGGACGAAGCGGCTGGATTTCGAGGTTACAGCAACAGAGGAAAGGGATAACAGGGGGCAACCCTATTTCCAGATTACGGTGCAGACTGATACTGCAAATGCGGTCAATTTTGAATCGCAGATAGTTACGGCCTTTGGGCCATCCTTTCGAATATCCGCGAATGATCTTCAACTTGGCGCCAACTGGATCTATTTCACAGTTTCGCGAAAAGGACATGAGAGCAGGGATTCTGTTCTAATAAACAACTCCTACACTCCTTTGACGATCTCCCTCAACTATGGTCACGACAGTCTGGGCAGGATTACCCATGCGTCAGTCACAACTGAGCCCGGAACCAGAATGAGGGCATGCGGCATTGACTCTGTACTCGAACGGGGGATGTTCGAGTTTCTATTTTCTCCGGATTCGGTGCTTGAGGCCAATAATCCTGACCGCACGCCAACTGTTCTAATAATTAATCCAGTCGTCCTGGACAACCCGTCAGGCAACACACTGCGCGACACTATCAGAGTAGCATACAGTTACCCCAGAGTCAGTCTCACAGTAACCGATCCCTGGAACTGCTACATCTCGCGTACCGGCAGAAGCTATACGATACGTGGCAATGCAACCAGCAGAGCCTTGATCAGGGTATTTGACGGACCGAATACATGGTGTTCATCGCTCGGTCAGGTAAGGGCCGGTCGGGACGGATCATTCTCGAAGTATGTCTCAGTCGATCAATTCGGGGAGAACATCTTCACGTTGGTTGCAGGGGTCGAGGGGATGACATCTGACACGGTCAATGTGACTATCTACAGGGAAATGACCGATTCCGAGAGGCGTACTGCATACCAGGAGTCATGTGAGCGTGTTACTGCAAAGTACCTTGCAGACCATCACTCGCAGTACATTGGCCGAAGAGTAAGGGTATGGGGAAGAACGGTCGAATGGCTTGGTTCCGACCAGTTACACTGCTATGCGGGAGATGGGCACTTTATCGCCGACCTGTCGGGATTCGATCGTGTGCCAGCTCTGCAGGGTCTTAGCTTCACGGTGTGGGGGGAAGTGACAAGCAGGAGTCAGGACTTTTATACCCAAGCTGGAAGCTACGTGCATGCACCAGTGATCACAGGAGTCTACACCACAACAGGATACTAGGATGGTAAACAATATGCCTAGAATGGGTTTGCTTGTTCTTTCCACAGCACTCTTGGCTTTAGGATGCGGGGCTCCATTTAAAGATTACGATAGTTATCGCCTGGCAGTCAGACAGGATAGACTGGATGCTATCACATATTACTTGGAAAAAGCCGAGATTACTGACGCTTCACAGTTCATTCTCGGCGTGATCGACTGCACAATCACTGATTCGATATCAGGACCGATACTGGCGGATCTTGTTCCTCGTGATGATTTCGACCAGTTCATGAACAGAGTCGTGCCTGCAGTTTATTACTCCCTGACCCAGAATCTATACGCTTCGCGTACTTCCGACATCGCTTCTCTCACAGATTCCATAATAGTCCGAACAGCCATGAACGGATTAGAGCAGTTAGAGACATGCACTCCGAGGCTCAGGGAAGAGATTCGGATCGACCTTCAAAGAGGCGACTATTGGTTCAATATCTCCGAAGAAGACCTTTCGCTTCCTGTTGACTCGGCATACTCGCAGGCAGCTTGGAGAAATGTTCTAAGGATGCTACATAGAAACGGACTGATAGCAAGCAAGCTTACTTTCGGAGATTTTCTCAATGTATCACTCGAGACCCAAACCCGATTGATGGGTTGTGAGCTGATGTATGTTGGCATTGTATTGAATGGAGTCACTGACCTGGACAGCTATTCGCAATTTGTGGATGCGCTGATAGGGGAATGGACGGCCAGCTCCTACTATTATCTCTCCCGAACGTCAGTAGCAGCGGTAAGCAGAAGTGCACCATTAAGTGACTTTATGGACGTATTCATTCAAGCGGCGATGAACCGCTAGTCGATTTCAAGGATCGAGTACTCAGTGACAAGCTGAATTTCGACTATCTCTTCGGGAAGATATTTTACATCATCAGTTATAATGAGAAGTCCTGCACCTTTTGGAAATACATCAGTAGGCATTGATACATTGCCGGCAAGAGCCAAGCTACCATCAGGAGCCATGCACCCACCTTCGATAGAAGCATACCTACCAGGCTTGTATTCCCTCTGCCACATCAGTGCGAGATCATCATCAAACCCGGCAAGAAGCACTGAACTCTCCGTCTGCGACGCATTGAACCGATTGCCAGCTATCAGTAGCCCATCTGGCAGGCCAATGAGTACTTTTGAAAACTCGATGAGGCTCGAAGCACCGAACTGCAGCGATTGTTCGACTGATCCATCAGATCCAATCTTTTGTAAGAAGAGATCGTGGTTTCCCGGCGGTGATACGCCGGCAAGGACGATCCAGGATTCATCCCCTGCTGGCTGGATGGCTTGACCTGTTGAGGAGTAGACGGCATCAAGCGGTGTCAGCCAGCGTATGGAACCGCTGCTGTCTAGGCAAGCTGCAAACGCCTCTTGTCCATCAGATCCCCTGGATCCAGCCACAATCAGTACTCCTTCATCGACGACGGTCAATCCATCACGAATCCAGCTATTCCTGCCGACATGAAGGATTCTGCTCCACTGCAAGCTGAAATCCAAGGACAACTTAATCAAAAGCGCTTCTGTATCCATGAGGAATCCGGCTGCTCCTATAACGATATAACCATCTGAAACGGGAATGATTCTACCAATATGCTGATAACTCATCTCGGACCAAAGTCGGGTAGAGAGTGGATTGCCTAGCGAATCCGTTCTTAATAAAATGATTGAATTTACGAATACTGAGTCGGAAGTCGTTCCCGCCAGGAGAAATCCGCCATCCGGCAGTCTTACGATGGAAGACAGGTCATCGATCATCCGATAGTCGTAAGATCGGGTCAGTACGGGTGTGCCATCACTCTCGACGATGAGAAGAAGCAAATCTGATTCCCCCAACGAGCCGGTACTTCCAGCGAGAGCCCACCGCTCACCCGGTATCGAGATCACGTCGGTGAGGAAGCAGGATTCACCACAACGATAGGCGATTGCCGTAGGTGTCTCTCTGGCACAACCGAGAAGAAGGCAGAAACAGTTCGCAATCCAAAACATTAGAGGCATATGTGGTGGTGATGTCACAGTCAGGACTCTAAGGCGATCTTCCACGCACCACACTCCTTCATAAGAGTTACGGTCAGGAACCACTCCGAGTACTACAGAAAATCCTTCTCAAGGATTAGCAGACCCAATGACTGTTCTTCATTCAAAAAATAATCAACAGGCGTTCCTCTTACTATCATCGTAAATATAGATAACCGGCCGCAAAGTATTATTCAAAGCACATAATAAAGCCACTTATACTGATATATAGTGTCCCCCCGCTGAGCAATGCCTGGTAGGTATTGTTCTGAGTGCGGAGCGTGTAACTGGAACCATTCCTTATCCATGTACCGGATGAATATGTGAATACTTGTGTATTCGAGAAAGTGCCATCACTATTAAACCAAATTCTCCCAAGTCCATCAGTATCCGAGGTAACCACAGATCCGCCCATGCGATCACTCATCCCTACCCATCCCCAGGATCTGACGATTGGATCCTTGGGGGAATCTACATCACCGCAGCCAAGAACAAGCATAAGCACGGATACCAAAACGAGCATCCTCTTGTTCATTTCAGTTACCTTCCTGGAGTACGGGCCTGAGAGAGGCCACTTCCCGGGTGATTCTTTCTCGACAGACCATCGGGTGCAGGCTGCCTAAGGCGTCATAGTCATCAGGCGATTCGCACAAAACCGATGAATACGTGACATCTTCCTACTTTCAATACCTCTGAAATGAATGTGTGACAACTGATATCAACGATGAACTCTGACTGTTGTTTTACAGAAAATACTGTTGTGTATTCTCGAGCTGATTTCGTATTCCGGAGGACTACTCTCTCTTGAGTTGGGTGAACGTGTTCTTCAGACTGGGGAAAAGTGATCTCCAGTTCCGGATGGGAAAAAGGTGCCGGATTTGTGTTCTTACAAAAGAAACGGTACTTTCCAGGAGGAAGAACAAATGAATGCCTTTCCCCATGGACGTAGACATCAATAGGTTTCTTGTATATCCACGCTTCGTCAGGAATACTGTTGATCGAGTCGAGGTGTTCTTGAACAAGCTTGATAGCACTCATGGCGATTTCTGTGAGGTCAATGCTTGCACTCATGTTATCCCTCCATCAACGCGTTGTTGTTCGTGAAAACCCACTCCTGTCCCCGGGCTCAGACTGCAATCACTCCTTATCCCTGCAAGGGAAGGATATCTGATTGAACAGCATTGTTTTACGGATCACATCCTTGGTTCTTCTAAGTTCCATTTTAGGGCGGCAGATAGACTCACTCCTCCTCGAAGCCCTGTGAGGTGAACTTCAGGGTTCGGGCGTTTTCGGTCACGGTCCTGACTGCGGTATCCGGGGCGCCGTCAGGTATCTCCGCCTGAATCTCCAGCGTCACCTGTACCCGGGCGTTGGGCAGGGTGCTGAGGTGCGAGATGACCTCGTCCGCTATCCTGCTGGCATCACGGCCGACACGATCGGGGTCCAGTTCCACCGCCCCATGGTATCGTCTGGGTTTTGCCGCTTTGGGCTTTTCTTCAACCGGCCCGGAGGCCACGGCAAAACTATCTGATGTCACCGGCGCATCACCCCGGGAAACCGGTTCGCCGCCTTCGGCCGGCTTCTTATTCTCCTGCTCTATCTGTCTCAGCGCGACCTCGGGCTTCACCAGCAGGCCCGGGAAGTCCGACGACAGATGGACGTGCAATCCCCCGCCCCTCAGCCCGCGGTACCGTCCGTTGTCTTCATCGTAGCTGTCGGCGTAGGCGAAGGCATCCGACTGCCAGGTTAACAGCATGAGTCCGTCCAGGATGGATTTCGCCAGGATTTCGGGCTCGGCGAGCCTCGGGAGGTAGAGGTACCGGGCGTAATCCTCCACCACCTGCTTCACCGCCACATGGTCTCCCCGCCAGAGGGGAATCTTGTCCAACTGGTGGCGAAGGAGCGTAGGGGCATGGCTGATCGCCAGGAGGTCGTCGTTACGGAGTTTCTTGGAGGCGCGCACCGCCAGCGCATCCTGACCCGACAGCCGGCTTGGCTGCCACTCCATCTTCGCCTGAGGTGACGACTGCACCGGCACGAGCAGCCACTGGTAGGCTTCAGGGAGGCGGGCCCTGACCGTGCTGTCGGCGGAAGCCTTCTGCGTTTCCGCCTGCTTCACCTGGTGGGGAGAGAGATCCAGCGCCTCCTTCTCGAGCACGATCGATTCCCAGGCCAGGAAGTGCCGCACGGCGTCCGCGAGGTCCTGAAGCCGGATGGAATCCGCCGCCAGGAAGACCAGGGTATTCCTGTAGAGGCGGGGCGTGTTGCCGCGGTTCTCGAGGATCTCCTTCGCGCGAAGCTCCGCAGGACTGCCCGGCTCCTTGCTGTAGGAGTGATCCGGTCCCAGTACCACCAAGCGGGCTTCGAGAGTATCCGGTACATCCTGGGAGGATTGCGGTACCGGGTGGACCCGGCTGAAGTCCCCGGGCTTCCTCAGGTCCTCCCTCAGTCTCCTGTCTATCTCCTGCGTGACCTTGTCGGGCTCCCTTTTCATCTGCTCGGCGCGGTCTTCGGCGATCTTCGTGACGGTGGGCTGGGTGGAGTACCAGTAATGCGGACCATCCTGGTAGAGATAGCGTGCAGTGGAAGCCAGCCGGCGCAGGGCGTCACCGAACACTGCCGGGGACTCCCCGGGCATGACGCACCCCAGCTTCACCCGGCGGTCCTCTATCCCTCGATGAGCAGCGGTCACGGTCGGGGCCGACCCGAGATAGATCGTCCGGGCGACACGCCTGCAGGCTGCGTGCTTGCCCAGGTTGGGCACGTCATTGTCCAGCCTGAGGGGCAGTGAATCCGGCCCGTCCACGTCCCTGGCGATCACCGGGGCCCAGTTGTCGGGGAGGTAGCGGGTGAGTTCGAACTGCACCCTGTTGTCGTCTATCGGGATGTTGGCGGGCAGGATGAGCGGGCTCCTGTCGCCCTTCTCCCACAGGCTGTGGATCACCGCAGCCATCAGGCGCAGCACACCCCTCGTCCTCTGGAACTTCAGGAGCGTTGACCAGTCGGTGTAGAGGCGGTCGAAGATCTCGGGATGTATCGGGAATGCCGCCTTGATGCGCTTCTCGTAATCGGTATCGCGGCACTCCGGGGGAAACTCCTGGTGCTGGGCCTTGTAGAGGTCCGCGAATGCCCTGGCGATGACATCCCTGTCCTTGAACTGCTGTGGATCGGAGAAGGGCTCGAAGAGGCGCCGGCGGACTATCTCAAAGCCCTCGTCGGCGCTCGCCGGCCGCCAGGACGACTCCACACGCCCGACCACATTCCGGAGGCGATCCAGGGCTTCCCTGCCCCGCTGGCCTCCCACTTCCACGTCATTCGCCTGGGCGTGGGGGGAGCTTCCGGTATCCGATGCCGGCAGGGAGATGACCACCAGGCTGTTGCCGGCCAGCTTCACCGACTCGGTGAGAGCCTGCGCGAACGTGAACTGCGTGTCGAACGTGCCTGCGGGAAGGTCGTTCGTATCGTGAAGCTGCCGGGCGTAGGCCACCCACTCGTCAATCAGGATCAGGCAGGGGCCATACTCGATCAGGAGGGTGCGGAGCGTGTCTCCCGGGCTGGTTGCCTTCTCGTCATCGGCCTTCACCATGGCGAAAGCCTTCCTGCCCCCTATCTGCCAGGCCAGCTCGCCCCATAGCGTGCGAACCACGGTGCCGTCAGGCTTGGAGACGGGGTTGCCCGGTGAAATCCTGTTGCCTACCAGCACCACCCGCCTGGCCTTCGGCACGGAGGTGATCCCGGCTTCCGCGATGATGGGTTCGAGCCCTGCCAGTCCGATGGCCGGAGTGCCGGAGAAGAGATGGTAGAGGGCCAGCATCGAGTGGGTCTTCCCGCCGCCGAAGTTCGTCTGCAGTTGGACGACGGGGTCGCCGCCCCTGCCGGACAGCCGCATCAACGCACCGGAAAGAAGCTGCTTGAGGCTTTCCGTGAGGTAGGTACGCCGGAAGAACTCTTCCGGATCACGGTATTCGTCGGTTCCCTCGCCCAGGTGAACCTGCCAGAGGTCCGCCGCGAACTCGGCCTGCTGATAGCGCCCGCCGGCGACGTCGGCGTGAGGCGTGATGATGTCGCGCCATGCCTTCAGGTTGCCGGAAGTGACGCTCTCCACGGTGACGGTGGCGGTTTTTCGCTTCTCGCCCCGCACCTGCTCGTCGAAACGCAGGCGCAGGAGTTCCATCTTCATCTTCTCGATCTCGTCGGTCTGCGGGGCGGAGACTGCGGCGAGCAGGCGCCCGGAGGAATCCATCGCCCGGTAGGCATCGTCACTGGTGAAGTTCTCCTGATGAGCCCAGCGGTTCCTGGTGTCACGCAGCTCGCTCACCAGGCTGCGCTCGGAGAAGCCCAGGGTGCGCTTGAAGACCTCGTTCCAGGATTCCCAGATCACCTTGAGAAGCGTACCCGTGTCCCACTGCTGGACGGGCTTCCCGGAGTTGATCCGATCGTCGCCGAGGTAGCGGGCAAGTGCGGCGGCGTGCTCATCGCCGAAAACAGCCTTGAACTCCCTGTCAACGAAGGGGCTCAGCCCGGCCCTTAGCAGGTCGATTGCCTTTCCGACGCGTTCGTGATTTGTTTGAGACATCAGCTCTCTTCTCCGCAAGCAGAAGACCGACTTATTGCAACAGCTTCCCTCTCTATCCCTCTTATGAGCGCTTGAAAGCTCCGTGATCGGTTTCCATCGAGCGAGAGATGCCTGGCCATCTGTCTTGCTCCTGAAACCTTCTGGAACCCGGGAACCAGTCTCTCGATCTCTGCCGATGGCTTAACAACGGAATCCGGATCACGATAACGGGCTCCATTCCCGACAGCTCTAAGTTCATCACGGCTGAATGCTGTCGCAAGTGCGTCCGGTTCTCCCAGATACCAAGCTTCAAGCTCCTGACATGCTATCCTCACCAGAGCATCATCACGCCTCCCCTCAAGGCAAAGTGAAGTCAGGTGTTCCTTGATCGCCCGACAGTCTCCGCCGTCATTATCCCTCAGGATCAGGAACCGGACCCCCGGTTCACGCCAGCTTCGCAGTTTCCTCGGGATGCTCTTTTCAAGATCATGCCTGCCTTCGTGGGGGATGCACAGGAACTCCAGACCTGGAAAGAACCGGGGCAGGAATTCTTCCAGGAACACCTTCATAGAGAATTCCTCGAGAAGGAATACAAGCCGGCTCACCTCGGCCCTGCACCTTCGAATAGCCCCTGTTTCCAGAGCACTCCGGGTAAGTCACCCTCTTCTACAAGGTTGCGTAGAGTCTCGCTTTCAGATGCTCTTCGTGCCGTGGTGAAACCATCCTTCTTCACCAGCCAGTAGATCTCGTCGAGATTCGCTCCATTCAGGAAGTCGGGGGAATGAGTGGAGACGAAGACCTGCCCGCCGCGGCGCGCATAATCGCGGAACTCTTCCACGAGTTCATGAAGAAGTTCAGGATAGAGCTGGTTTTCCGGTTCCTCTATCGCGAGGAGGGGATGTGGCTTGGGATCGTAGAGCAGGACGAGGTAAGCGAACATCTTAATGGTGCCGTCGGAGACATAGCGAGCAATAAAGGGATCCTTGAAACTCCCGTCCTGGAACCGAAGAACCAATCTCCCGTCTTCGGTTGGTTTCGCTTCAACCCGGCTTACTCCAGGCACGCGTTCGCTCATTGCACGAAGAACCCGGTTAAAACGATCAGGGTGGTTTTCGAAGAGGAATTGAGCGACCTGCGCGATATTGTCGCCCAAGGTCGAGAGGTGTTCCGCATATCCTGCCTCGGAGCTGGGTCGTGCGCTGTTAATGTGGAAGTCCGAGATGTGCCAGTTCTCGATCATGCTCCGGAACTCAGCCACGACACGGAACTCTTTGAACTGCCCCAGCCCTTTGATCGCCAGGACGCTGGGATCGTCCAGCACATGCTCCTTCCGCTCCGCCTCTGCACCCTCTTCCCCGTAAGAGGATTCGTTCGTAATTGCAACACCATGCCCCCGTGAGAAATCGACAAAATGCCGTGGCTGGCCATACTGCCCCCGTCTAAACCTGAGGATCTCTCGATCCACGACGGGGCGCCCGGCATCCTCGGCTATGTCGAGCTGGTATGTCGCAAGACGCCTGCCGCTCTCACGAAACTTTACAGTGATCGAGATCGGGCCTGTCTCTCCCCGGCTGATGAGTTCGCGGAATCCTCCTCTTCGCGCAACAGCGGCAGCGACATTCTGCGTCAATGATTCCTTGAGGAAGCTGAACACATCGAACAGAGTCGACTTCCCGGATCCGTTTGCACCTACGATTACCGCAAGCCGAGGCAGATCAGTGAGTTTGGTGTCCCGGAACAGGCGATAGTTGCGTATTTCAATGGTCTCGATCCGCATGACTCACTCCTCGCCACCGAAAAGATCAATTTGTCCCGAGACAAGCATGTCTGCATTCTGGGCCAGGCGCTGGATCTCCGGCCAGCTCTGCACCAGGTTGTTGTAGGAGAAAGCCTCGCCGGCGCGCTTCCTGCGCTCGCAGATCGTGTACAGCCGGTATGCCAGATCCCGGGCGGTTTCGGCCTTGCTGCCGAGATTACGGGCAAGCTCTGCCGCGCCCGCTTCGCCGCCTTTCGCGGTCTTGTCCTCGAGGATGCGGATCAGTTGATGCGTACACTCCCAAACCGTCAGGCGGGCATCGGTGGCAGGGTCCCACTTGGAATCCAGCTCGTGGGGCTGGAGAAGCCGGACGTTGCCGGCCCTGGCGACTATGATGCCTGCCTGTGCCATGCCGGAGACGCTTGTGTTCTTGCTCTTGGTAAGGGTTTCAGCGGTTCCGAAATCGCCCTCGGCAAAGCCGTTCTGATCGAACCAGGTCAAAGCCCAGCGGGTGTCGGGATCGAAGTCGCCTTCCTGTTCCGCCAGCACCTCATCGAGGGTCTGGTTGATCAGGGCAAGGGCCTCCCGCACCGAAAGCCGCCTGCCTTCCGCATCGAGCACCCTGGAGTATCGGGTGTAGATCGCCATGCCGGGGCCGATGGCCGCCTGTGCCAGGTCCACCGGGGCGATGTTGCCGCGCTGCAGGTGGGCAAGCGCCTGTGGAAGTTCGGCCCTGAGAGCGGCGATGAACTCGCGGCGCGTGGCGGTGGGGGCGGAGGCGGCGCGCGGGCGGCAGACGAGGACGATGCTGGAGGCGAGGGCGTTTGTAATCATACCAACCAGGCGCGTCTTGTTTTCAGTACGCACCGGCCAGGTCCCGCTGATGGCAAAGCCGGCTTGGATCACCGCTTCGAGGAAGGTGTCCCAGCCTGTGCTGGCAGTGCCTTCATCGTCGTCGGTTTCCGATTGTTTGAAGGCGTAATAGATGGTGACCGGGAAGGCGGGATGCGCCTGGCTTGATAGACGGTGCATCGCCTGAGTCATGCCGTCGAGGAAAAAGGTTTCCGCCTGCTCCTTGCTGCCGTGGCGGTAGGGTGTGGCAACAAGCTCCTCGGCTTTGGGCACGGCGAGCGTGGCGAAGAGGTCGGGGAAAACAGGGCGCATCGAGCGGCGGAGCCAGACGTAGAAAAAATCGGAAAGATCGGCGTAACCGATGTTGTCATAATAGGGGGGATCTGTAGAAACCAACTTGTCTTGAGAGATAGTTTGTGTTCCAGCATCTCCCTGCTGGGCATGCCCAGACGCACTATTTGGTACGAATTCGAACGACTTTGAAAACGCCTTCACAATGCCATCCAAGAAAACAATCCAAGCCCCCGAGCTGTCGCCAAGGGGATTACCTTCTGCATAGTCCCATATCATCGGTATTGCTTGGCGCCCGAATAACTGGCGTGGGCATTGTGCAATTGGCTCCCATCTGCACAGGGCATTACCGAGATCGGCCTGCTTGCTCAGTGTGAATGCCAAATACACCCCCACCGCCTCGGCGTAGGCAGTGGCGCCTTTGCCGCCTTCGCGAAGCGGAGCGGGGTCATCGGGCATTCCCGCAGTCAGCGCATCTTCCCGAGCCTTCTCCATCGCCTCGCCCACCAGGTCGGAGAAGGTCGTAAGCGCAACGAGCTGTCGGGGGGTGAAGAGGTCGGCAAAAGTCATCAATCCGTAATTGGGCGTCTTAAAGTCACGCGGGTTGTCGGGTTGCGATATCTCGGGCTTCCACTCAGGCTTCGCAGTTCTTGCTATCGCATCGTGCTCAGGAATGGGGGGAAGATAGACCCGTCCTCGATCACCCTCGGCCACGATTGCCATGAGCTTTGCGCCCATGCGTCCAGCCTGTCCCTCAGCCCTGATGTAGTCGTAAGTGACAGGAATCCCTGACATAAGGCACTTGAATGCTGCACGCTTCCCTGCTGAAGTCCCTCTCTTAGCCGCCTCCGCATCCCTTGGCTTCCCCACCTTCACAGTGAATCTGTACCCGCCGTCCTCGATCACCGGTTCGACATAGGCTTCCCTGCCCGCCTTCGTGGAAAGCATGAAGGTCGAGGCGAGCGGGACATTCACATTCGCGAAGGCCGGGTTCGGGCTCTTCACCGTTCTTGCCCAGAGCCAGGCGATGACTGTCAGCTCCTGCCCCTCATATGTCTTGAGGTCCGGCCGCCACCTGGCCATCTCGGCAGTGATCTCCACCCTGGGGTAGAGACGGCCTATCCGCTTCTCGGCCTCATCGCGCATCCACCGGCCATAGTAGCGCACGTCCCCGGCCAGGCCCTCCGCGCCCTTCCACTTCTTCTCGAAAAGCGCCTTGTCGGCTCTGGAAGCAGGATTCACCGGGGGCTTGCCTGCGAACTTCGGCGGGATCTCGATCATCGCCTTGTTGATGAGCACGGCCACCGGGTTGAGGTCGCCGGCATGGGCTTCCAGGCCCAGGCGCTGAGCTTCGAGCGGCAACGCTCCTCCTCCGGCGAACGGGTCGTGGAATGCAGGCAGCTTGTGAGGGTTGAACAGCTCTTCCGCCCGTGGATGGTCGACGTTGTCGGCACAGGCTCGTCTCCAGCTCTGCCGGATCTCTGCACGAGCCCTCTCCAGAACCTCCTCGTTCGTCGTGTTTTCCCAAAGCACGAGGTCCTCGATGATCTTGAAGAGGCGCTGGCGCTCCTTCTCCTGGGCCTTCTCGGTGGGAAACAGGTCGGGGCAGCTCGACGGGTCGTCCACCATCTGGGCGAAGATCACGGCCCTGGCGGCAGCCAGCGGCCGGCGCGCCCACCAGAGATGGAGTGTGCTGGGGTGCCCGTGGCGGATGCTCTTCTCCCGGGCAGATGCCTTGTTGATCGCCTCCAGCGGAAGCGCGACCTCGATGAGCTTCTTTTTGTTGATCAAGCAGTTACCTCGCTTAACCGGATGAATGGCCCAATTGCCCGGATGCAACCCGGATGATTCAGGGTAAAAGTCGGATGATTCATCGTGGAGCTTCAGCCCTTTCAAGCAGTCCGGCAAAGTCATAGTTCACGCTGGTCACTCCGAAGTCAGGCTCTCGACGGAACGGCCGGCGGACGTAATGGACCCTGTGGTCGTTCTCGTCCAAGAACTCCACTATCGCCAGAATGAAGTCCTCCGGCTTGTTCAGGGAGTACAGAATCTCGTTCTTAGTTACGGTGATGGTCCGGGCTCCGGCAACCCGGCCCTTCACCTCGATGAACCGCAGCCTGCCCGTTCCGGGAACCCGGCTCTCGATGTCGTAGCCGACCTTCTCGTCCTCGCGATCGATGGGTTCGTTGCCCAGCCCCCGCTCCACGGCCATCACTATCGCCCTGGCCCTGGCTGCGGACTCCTGAGTCTCTACCGGCCCCTCCGCCCGAAGCTCAGGCTTGCCGGCAATCCTTGCCAGCAGGCCGGCAGGTACGATCACCATCCCCCCCAGGATCACCGGAGGCAGAGCCGAGATCCGGGCTTCGAGGTCGAGCTGATCCATCCGGCGCTTCAGCCTGTCGTACAGGTCATCGGCCCTGCGTCTGGCCTCATGCCAGTTCAGCTCCGTGATCGGCTTGCCTTCCCTCTCCTTCAGCTTCAGCTCTTCGGCCCGGCGGTCCCAGTAGTTCCGCTCCTTGGTCAGCCTGTCCCTCACTGCCTGCCTGGTCTTCTCGATCAGCCCGACCCTGAAGGACCGGACTTCCTCGAGATGCCCGGGAACCAGTCTGTTGATGGCATGGCTGACTGCGGCCTGTTCCAGGTCCTTTGTGATCCAGGCGCATTCCGGGCGCTCGATGATCGCTCCGGGCGAAGGCTCATCCTCCCGGAGCGGCCGGTAGTCCAGGTAGGGGGCGTAGTGAAGCAGCCTGACGTTCTGCCGGCTGTCAAGCTCCACATACATCATCTGCCGGGATACGGTGTGCCTCCGGCCGGTCTGCGAAGTGCCGGCATCCTGGATGGAGTGCTCGAGGTAAAAGAGCACCCGGGGCTGGTCACCGGGGTCACGGTCATCGACGAGAACCGTTCCCCTTCTGAGCAGGTCGCGGTTCCTCTGCAGCGTGAGATCGAGAACCGCATCGAGAAGAGGATGCCCCGGGCACAGGAAGGCGGCGTCGGCCCTGCCCTGCTCCTCCAGGTACTCCTTCTCGAAGGCCACCCGCTCGTATCTCTGAAGCACCGTCTTCCTCGAACCGGCCTGCCGGATGCTGTTCCTGACCTGTGCAGGCACGTGGGTGATCTCGTAACGACCGCTCTCGCGGGGTTTGATCGACCCTCCGAGCCTGGTGAACGCCTCGAGGAAGAACGACTCGATGTAATGAGGCTGCAGGCGTCGGGCTTCGGCACGCTCCATCTCCTCCCTGACCCGCTGGATGGCAGGGATGTCCATGACTTCGTGGGTAAGGGCCGATTCATCTATGACCTTGGCGAAATGGTCCAGGTCCACGGCGTGGGAGACGACCTCGGTCAGCCGGGCGCGCACCTCGGGTTTCTCGCCATATCGAATCGCCTCGATGAGAAGATCCTTGAGCGGCTTGCCCTCGAACTGGAGCTTGCCCAGGACGTCGAAAACCTGGCCTCCGAGCGACTGCCTGGCTTCCTCGATCTTGTCCAGCAGGGTTCGGTAGACGTCGCCCTCCCGGGTCTCCTCGGCAACGAGGTTCCAGAGGTGGCAGACTTCGGTCTGGCCGATGCGGTGGATGCGACCGAACCTCTGCTCGATCCTGTTGGGATTCCAGGGCAGATCGTAGTTGACCATCAGGTGGGCGCGCTGGAGATTGATGCCCTCGCCGGCGGCGTCGGTAGCGAGAAGAATCTGAACCTGAGGGTCGAACTTGAACGCCTCCTGGGCCTTCAGGCGATCCTCGCGCTTCATCGCCCCGTGAATGGTCACGATCGAATCCGGGCGACCGAGATAGCCACCGATCCTCTGCTGCAGATAGAAGAGGGTGTCGCGATGCTCGGTGAAGATGACCAGCTTCTGGCGCAGGGACGGTTCGGGACGAGGGATTCTGCCGGCGTGGTATGGGGGAGGATTCTGGGCCGTCTCGTCTGCGATCGCCTCGTGTGTGAAGATTTCACCCAGCAGCCCGGCAAGCTCCCTCCACTTGCGGTCCTCCCGGCTCGATCTGACGCTGTAGGCGAGGGCTTCCAGGCGTTCCAGGGTTTTTATCTCCTCCTCGAGTTCCTCGATCGTCCTGGCAGCCGTCGCCTGGTCGAGCACCTCGTCTTCGACATCCTCGACCTCTCCATCGGGAGCCTCGTCCAGATCGTCGAAGTCGATGGAGACCGGCGGAGTGAAGGCTTCGTCGAGGTTCCCCAGGGGTTGGAAATGCTGCCGGGTCTCGAGTTCGGAACGCTTCTTCTCCAGCTTCTCGCGACGCCTCCGCAGAGACTGGTAGATGGCTTCGGGGGAGGAGGCAAGACGCCGCTGGAGGATGGTCAGTGCGAAGCCGACGTTGCCGGCACGCTTCTCGTTGTTCAGCTTGTCCGCCCTGTTGAACTCGTCACGGACGTAGCTCGTGACCTGCCGGTACAGCTCGGCTTCCGCTTCCGAGAGTTTGTAGGGAACGGTGTAGGCGATCCTCTCCGGGAACAGCCGGGTGCTGTCGAACTTGAGCAGGTTCTCCTTGACCATGCGCCTCATCAGATCGGAGACGTCGGCCGTGTGGACGCCGTCCCGGAATCGCCCCTCGAACCTGTCGCTGTCGAGGAGGGCCATGAAGAGCTGGAAATCCTCTTCCTTGCCGTTGTGGGGCGTGGCAGTCATGAGAAGCAGATTCCGGGTCTTTGGAGAAAGGAGCTTGGCCAGCCTGTAGCGTTGCGTCTGATGGATCCTGTTCCCGAAGAATGAGGCCGAAAGCTTGTGCGCCTCGTCGAAAACGATCAGGTCCCAGTTGCACTCCGGGCTCGACAGCTTGGCCTGCACGTTCTCGTCCCTCGCCAGCTTGTCCAACCTGGCGATAACGAAGTTGTTTTCCAGGAACCAGTTGCCCGTACGGGCCGACTCGATGCCCACGTTGGTCAGGATCTCGAACGGCAGGTGGAACTTGCTGTCCATCTCGTCCTGCCACTGCTCCGCAAGGTTTCCGGGGCACACGATCATGCAGCGGTTGAGGTCTCCCCTGGCGACCAGCTCCTTCATCAGCAGGCCGGCCATGATCGTCTTGCCCGCCCCGGGGTCGTCCGCCAGCAGGAAGCGCAGGGGATGCCTGGGGAGCATCTCCTCGTAAACTGCGGTGATCTGATGCGGCAGCGGGGTAACAAGAGAAGTGTGAACCGCCAGTACCGGATCGAAAAGATGAGCCAACCGGATGCGGTATGCCTCCGAGACAAGCCTGAACAGGGCTCCGTCGCCGTCGAAGCTCCAGGGGCGGCCTTCCTCGGCGATTTCGATCCGGGATTCGTCCTTGCGGTAGAGCAGCTCGTTGAGAAGGCGCCCGTCAGGATCCTTGTAGGCCAGCTCGATGGCCTCGGACCCGAACCACTTGATGCTTTCAACGGAAACAAGGACATCCGGCAGGATGCCCCTGATGACGGTTCCGGGCTGGAGTTCCTCGAGTCTGGCCATCGCGCTAACGAGCCATAAGCGACGGGTTCGTTCCCGATATCGGCGGCGATGAAGCATCCAGTGCCGAGATGACCGGCCCCCTGATCACGACCTGACCCACGATCGCCCCTTCCCCAGTCGCAGGAGGTTCATTAAGGAAGGTTATCTGTGCAGGAGGGCGAAGTCAAGCAGAGTCAGGCAGTATTCAAGGGCTGAAAGCCGGGCTTCAGGATGGAGGAGGCGTGCTATGGAACCAGCCTTACCTCCCGTTTCCAGGAATGTGCAGTATTCATGCGGAGTCTAACAAGACCTTTAGCCAAAGAAACTCATTGCCTTGTTATCTTTGACTTTCTCGCAGTAATCTCCATACAGTTGCTTTCTGAATTTCGTGAACACTACTGTGAAAAGGCAAATCACGACCATTCTTGTGCGCATAGTGTTTCTAGTACATCCCTAGACCGAGCGTATACTTGCTCGTATGATTCAGCGAACAATTTGTGATTCCAGTCGTTTATTTCATTGGAAGCTATTTCCTTCGATGTAATTCCGGGGTGATTGCTTTGAAAGTCGATTACCGTGGCTAACTGGGGTGAAAGAGGAAAGAATATATGGAATTTAGTGGGGGGTGTTTTGCTTTCAGTAATTGCTTCTATGTTTATAATCGGCTGATCACTTGTGATAAATTCGGAATCGTTTTGTGACTCCAGAAGCTCTACCTTCCAGTTATTATGCTCTAGGTATAGAAGTAAATTCGCTCCGATAGCCCACCCGACGATAACTCTTATAACTCCTAGTGATGCGCTAACATTGAAGCCTTGGATATCCTTAAGAGTTCTTTCAATATTCGCTGCCATCTTTCTCGTTCTAATGTACTGGAAACCGAGGAATAAACAGAAACCGCCCATATCATTCAGGTCTCCAAATACAGTTTGGTCTCCTTGTCTAAGTCGATTCAATGTCTTACACGCATCATGCTCAACCATAGTGTGGATCTCTTCCTCAAAGGATGCCTCAAAAGCATCCAGATGCTTCTTAAGATCCTGTGGAAGATCATCTACATTTTCAGTGCTCTGAAGGATGCTCTGAGCTTTTAGAAATGTGTCAAGCCAACCTTCAGCTATAGTTTTAAGTTGAGGGATTACGATCGGCTCAACGAACATTTTTCTCACGATCAAGATATCTTGAGCTGACATGATTTTAAGTTGATATAGCAATCTTTCTACAGCGATATCAGGCGTCCCAGTTTTAAAAATCCTTCCATCAGTTCTTCTGCAGTAGATGCTGCCATCCTTAGTCCATGGAGAAAGGTACTCCTGCCAGACATAATGGTGTCTTACTTTTCTTTGTGGCATGAACATCGGTCTCGCACACTCCTATTTACTTGACTCTGTATTGATCTTGATCAATTCGAATCATTGTCAAAGGGTTACTACTTCAATCGACTGAGAAGTATTGCTAATTATCTCTGCCGCGGTAATTAGCGTCAGAAGACAACTGAAAAAATAAGCTGCGGTTTCGATCAAACAATGTGCGAAACCTCGACGTCGCCCCAATGCGACTCGAGGTATTCAGCGACAAGCCGCCTGTGACAGTGATCCGGCTTGTCCTCGCTGCAGAGAAGGCAACTGTCTGAAATCAAAGCCGGGTTCAACTTCGTCTCTATCTCACGGTTGCGCATCAATTCCAGAAACTTCTGTTCGTACACGCCCCAGTCGCCTTTGTTCTTCCTGTACTCGTCGAGGATGTCCTGCGTCGGAGCCAGCTCCGGCACGTGGACATAGTCCATGTCGCAGATATCACGTGAGGCCGCCCCTTGCGGAACGACCTCGCTACTCCTTCAACGCATGGTTGATGAGCTGGAGTCTATATACTCTGCTCAAGGTGAATGTAAAGGGCGTATAGTTTACGTCAACAAGTGAGCCGTCGCTGCCGGGGATGGATATTCACGGCAAGAGCCGCTATTCCCGCGGTGGTCCTTGTGTTCACCAGGTTGACCGCAAGGTGACCTCGCTCGGTAACGCCGATCAATTCAGCCAGTTCAGGAATGGTATCGGACGGGGTTTCCCGACACTTTCCCGACGCCGCCCAGTAAAACCGGAGGTCTCTTGACGACATTACTCGAAACCCATCCGTTTATGGGCGGCGTCCGTCAATGTGGTGTAAGAATGGTTTCGCATCCAGGCACCTGATCGGCTGACACCAGGTACTCATCCGGGGAGCCCGAGGCCTCACCGGATGAGTCGAGTCTCATGTACCTCCTTCCGGTCATCCAGTCCTCGTTCTGCTCCAGGAGGAGCGTTCCAACCAGCCTCACGATAGACTCCCGGTTGGGGAAGATACCCACGTCCCGGCTCCGACGCTTGATCTGAGAGTTCAGGTTCTCCATCGGGTTGTTCGTCCTGATCTTCCGCCAGTGCGCAAGGGGGAAGTGCGTGTAGGCAAGCACCTCCTCGCGGGCTTCATCAAGCAGGTCCGTGAGCTGAGGGTACTCACCACTCAGGCGGTCAGCTACACGGTCGTACTGCTCCTGCGCCGCTTCCGCCCCCAACTGGCCGGCAACGCTCCTAAGCATCCAGGCAGCCTTCTCCTGTCCCTTCTTCGGCACCTTGTCTATCACATTCCTCGTGAAGTGAGTGTAGCAACGGTTCCAGGCACTCCCGGGCAGAAGACGGGCTATCGCCGCCTTAAGCCCAGGATGGGCGTCCGAGATCACCAGATCAACCCCTGAGAGCCCGCGTTCCACAAGACCACGGATGAACTCCGTCCACGATGTCTCACTCTCCATGGTAAACACGTCCATGCCGAGCAGATCTCGGTATCCATCACGGTTCACCCCCGTCGCAATCACCACCGACACGCTCTCCACCGATCCGCTCTCCCGGCACTTCAAATACGTTCCGTCCAGCCACACGTACCGGTAAGGCCCGCGATCCAGTGGGCGGCTCAGGAAGGCATGCACACGATCATCAAGTGACTTCGCCATCTCCGAGACCGTGCTGCGGCCTATCCCAGCTATCCCAAGGGTCTTCACCAGACGATCCATCTTCCTGGTACTGACGCCTTCCACCCAAGCTTCACACACCACCTGCATCAGCGCCTTCTCCGATCGCTTGCGTGGCTCCAACAGCCAGGAAGGGTAGTAACTGCCACTACGGAGCTTCGGTACCTTCAAGTCCAGCGTCCCAACTCGCGTATCCAAAGCCCGGTCGCGATAACCGTTCCGGCTGTTCACACGAACCTCGCTCCGCTTGCCGTACTCGGCTCTGCAGAGGCCATCGGCCTCGGCACTCATCAATAGCTGGATCGTCTCGTGCATCAGACCTCGCAACAGATCACCGTCTGCTTCCTCGATCTTCTTGCGAAGTGTCTCCAGGGCAGCGATATTCTCTCGGGTCATCGCATTATCTCCTTCGGGAGTAGGCAATTGGGTGGTTCTAAATGCCTAAGATGCGATGACCCACCAACACAACTCAAGTCAGAACGTTCTTACACCACTTATCCGGACGCTACTCGTTTAATGTGGGTTTCGAGTGTCAGTATCAAGTACCGAACAATTCACCTGCCGACGGCCCTCCCCCGCCTCTGCCTGCCCGCCTAGGTCGGAGATTAAGGAGCTATCCGTAAACTGTTGACTTCTGATGCCTCTATGCTCTGAGAGAAGGAGGTGACTCGATGGCGTAATTGCAGTTGTGGTAGGTATCTGACGAGTTCTGGAAGCGTGTTGAACCATTAATACCTGAGAAGAGGCGCTATCCGGACAGCAGCTTGGCACATGCGGGTTTTGTCAGGACAGTCCTTTGTGCTGCCGCACGTTGAGAGCCTTCCATTTGAGGAGCGGCTGGTGTTGAATGCGCCCCTGAAGAGATTCATCGGCGGTCAGGAGCTTGGGGACGATCTCTCCCCGCTCCAGCAGGAGATCCAGGAACGTCCGCTCGGGGTCCGTGAAAGGCAGCACGGCAGATAAACCCTCGCGGCATTCTCTTACAAGACGCTCTCCGTATTCGGCCGGCTCCGCTTGCACACCGACAGCATTGACGCGCAACGTGGGGACCAACCGCCTGGCCAAATCCATGGGATCGAAGTCTACATCATCTGCGGAAACAGTCCTCCAATCCTTCTTGTTCATAGCGCCGTAGACAACAAACCCCGTGCGAAGGTGATGGGGATCGAGACCGTCCATTCGGAGAATCCGATGGCTGTCGAACAGGTCCCGTACCTGTCTGCGCGCCAACAACGCCACGAGCTTCCCCGCCGCCAGTTCATGGCGATCAAGCACGGGAATCCCGGTGGCCTGCCAAGCCCCGACGCGATGAGAGTCGCAGGCCCTCACCGGCCATAATGGGACACGAAACATGAAATTAATGTCCACTTCAAGGTTTCCGCCCTGGGAGGAGGCACTTGCATACCGCAACGACCATTTGCCTCCGGCATGTTCTTCAGGCATCCGTCTGACGGCGAAGCCTTCCCGAGCGAAGACCGCTTGAACAGCCTGCTCGACCTCGGGCCGCTCGGAGAGCATTCCGTCACGGTCTTCGGCTCCTACGTAGTTCAGATCGATGTCCACGGAAAGCCGGGGAACATCGAAAACGAAGAGGTTCAAGGCTGTTCCGCCCTTGAGGACCAGCTTCCCTTTAAGGAAAGGGTGGCTTTGAATTGCATCGAGCAGCCCTAGCAGGTGGGCGACCTTCTCGAGCAGATCCGGTCTGAAACCCGTCGCTTCAGCTTCAGTGACCAGCTTATCGGGAGAGATATTCATAGAACCTCTCCCCAGGCCCGCTCGAGAACTTCCCTGGGAACCATCAGGTTCCATTTCGACACAAAGCAACCGGATTCCCGCCTGGCGCGGTCCAGATAATGCGGTTGCCGGGGCCGCAGATCGTGAAGTGCCTTGAGATGACGGTCCTCCACCATCAACTGGTCGCGATGCTGTTCTAGAAAGAACCCCACCTTCGCCACTGTGGTCGCGTTTCCGAGCAGGAGCGCATACTCCACGACCTTGTCCAGGTCGAAGAACTCGACCGACTCCAGAGACCGCCAGATTTCCTCCCAGCTTCCCGAAAGGGCCGGACGATCCAGGACGTCCACCAAGGTACGCTCCAGGCTCGCGACACGCAGCTCCATCCCGGCACGCTCCTTGATCGAAACACCGGCATGGACTTTTCCCGTACGGAGAAGAGTCCGTTGAAACCTCGTTCCCCGGAAAACATGGGAGCGGAACGTCAGAAGCCCAAGCGGTCGTGATGCCGAGTACGTGATGTGTGTATGAACCGAATGAGCCTTGCCATGTAACTGCAGCGCCGTATGGTGCGACAGCACCGAATCCGGCGTCAGCTTCGCGGCGACAAGGAACGGATCGACCGGATACGAATCTGAATCGGCTCCTGGCGGGATGACGGCATACAATCCTCGGCGTACCCGGACGACGCGTCCGGTCTTCCGACGGTACGCCAGGAACGCTTCCTGCGCCCGCCCGCCGACTTCACCACAGGATGCCAGATGTTTCGCCAGCTCCTCTCCGGTGAAGACCGGGTGTTTTCGGAGAAACACATCATGCTTCATTCCTGGTATCCTTGACTAAATTTCACGATACCCATAGAAAATTATGTGTATTTCGTGACACTGTCAAGCGAAACCAGTTCCTTTGACGACATTACTCGAAACCCATCCGTGTCCGTGGGTTTCGAGTGTCAGTATCAAGTACTGAACAATTCACCTGCCAACGGCCCTTCCCTGCCTCTGCCTGCCGGCCTGTACTGGAGTGGAGATTATGGGACCGGGTTTCTAGTTGGTGGAGGCGGCGGGCAATCGAAGATCCCCGCCGCTCAACAAGACGCGAAACCCGGCTGCAAGACCGGGTTTCAAGATGGTGGAGGCGGCGGGCAATCGAAGATCCCCGCCGCTCAACAAGACACGAAACCCGGCTGTAAAACCGGGTTTCTAGTTGGTGGAGGCGGCGGGCAATCGAAGATCCCCGACGCTCAACAAGGCACGAAACCCGGCCGTAAAGGACCGGGTTTCAAGATGGTGGAGGCGGCGGGAAATCGAAGATCCCCGACGCTCAACAAGGCACGAAACCCGGCCGTGAAGGACCGGGTTTCAAGATGGTGGAGGCGGCGGGAAATCGAAGATCCCCGACGCTCAACAAGACACGAAACCCGGCCGTGAAGGACCGGGTTTCTAGTTGGTGGAGGCGGCGGGAATCGAACCCGCGTCCGCGCCCAGGGATCCGACGGCCGCTACATGCTTAGACCGGATTAAGTTTCCCTCGGGTCGGGCTCCGGACGGCCCTCCCTCCGGTATCTCCCATTG
>ERZ1026796.79-NODE-79-length-86185-cov-8.953171_pt1 | contig 86185 bp, 70 predicted proteins | sample MGYA00520874_ERZ1026796 | MGnify/ENA primary metagenome ERZ1026796 (study PRJEB33270, sample SAMEA104284474) | anaerobic digester metagenome | biome: Anaerobic digester microbiome; feature: mesophilic sludge digester; material: Anaerobic digester biomass | place...
GCCTCGGACGAGGGGACGTGACTTGAGCCGGCATGGGCCGGCAGCTTGGAGCCGGCTTGAGCCGGAACGGCCACTTCGAGTGGCCGAGAGCAAGCCACCGGCTTCAGCCGGTGGTCAGCTTGACTCGGTTCGCATCGCCGACTTCCCGGTGGGTGTCACCATCCCGTGCTTCCTGATGGCGTTGCTCACCGTGCTCAGTCTTGCTTGTCGCGAACGCTACGCACTGCGCTGCGCCGGCGACGACGAGACCGCCGGCTGTGGTGACGACCGCACCGGCGCCAACCACTCCGCCCGCGACGAGAGTTCCTGCGCCGCCGGTGAGGATTTCTCCGAGACCTCCCGTCAACGCGATGCCCACTCCTGCCTTGCCAGTTCCGATCCCCGCCCATGCCGCGATGGCAGCGCCCCAAAGCTGTCCCTCACGCTGGTCCGGCGTGTCGAGAGGCGAAGGCGCCGTGTTGGGCATCATCCCCCAGCTGACAGACCCGAGGATCCCCTGAGCGGTGCCGTAGAGCCGGCCGCCGAGGCCTTCATCGGTGGTGTCGACGTACCGTGTTGGGTTGTACCGGACGAGCGCGTAGAAGTTCCAGTTCCGAGGCGCGTGGGTGTTGACGTCGAACCCCGGATCCACGCTCACGAACCTCCCCATCGTCACCCCGTAGTACCTCGCGTGCATGTACTCGAGGTCGTCGGTGGTGTTGGTGGGGCTGCCGAGGTCACGCTGGTGGCCGGTGAAACGGCGCGTCTCGGTGTCGTTGGCCGGGGCGTGGATGGTGTCGCCGTAGGGGAACTGCTCGTACCGCTTGACCCGCTCCCCGCAGCGGTTGGTCAGCATCCGGGTCGTCCCGAGGTGGGAGAGCGCGTAGTGCTGGTGGCCCTCGCTGCGGTGCTGGCTCGCCAGGAGCAGGCCGTCACGGTAGGTGTAGTCCTTAACCCAGGCGTAGGCTCCGTTCTTGAGCTCGACCTCGCGCAGCAGCGCGCCGTCGAGACCGCACAGGGTGAACGTCGTGGCGTTGCCGATGGAGATGCGGTACCGCCGGCCCGTGGCATTCGGATCCGCGTCGATCCGCTCGGCGACGCCGGCGGACACCTGCTCGCCCCGCCGCGCGTGCGTGACCTGCTTGAGCATGCTGTTGGGATGATACGTGATCTCGGTGGCGTAGTACGGCTACACGGCGACCAGCCGGCCGCCCTGATTCGCGTTGTACACGGTGCGCTGCATGGTGTTGGTGCAGGCGGTCAGCAGCGCGCAGGTCGGGTCGGCGCACGAGGCGAGCTGCCCCAGCTCGGTCCAACTGAACGACTGGGTGAACGACTGCGAGAAGTCGCCCGTGGGTGCACCGGTGAGCGTCACCGTCGTGGCCTTGTCCGAGACCCGGCCGCCACGGCCAGCATAGGTGTAGGTCATGGCTGTGAGCAGGGCGCCGCTGGTCGTGGTGCATGTGGCGCTGGTGTCGCAGGCGGCGGTCAACCGCTTGGCCCCGTCGTAGGAGACGCCTGCGACATAGACGTCATGGGTCACGACTCTCTTCCCCGCGGATACTCTTCCTCCTCAGCGTGCCTAGAAGGACCTCGCCACCGGCGATACAAGGCCCGAATCACCGCCGGCACGTAGAAAAGAGCGAGGTAAATGGGCAGGCTGAATGTCAGATGCTGTTTGAGGAGCTGCCTCGGGTCTGGGCCGTAACCTCTACCAAACCAGAGGTCGATTCCGCCGTACGGAAAGGTCAGCAAGCCCACAAGCGCGACGGGGAGGTTGAGGACCTTCGCGAGGTAGAACAACACGAGTTCAAAGCGGTCTGGTTGAACACCGACCCCAAGCGCAATGAACGTGATGAGGGAGGCGAGCAGGCCGTATGCCAGGCGATGGCAGAACCCGACGGCGTGGCTGGTCAGGACCTGTAGCTTGGTCACGGAAAGATCTCCGCCCCAGGACCGGCATCCATGAGGTCCCCTTCTATGAGATACCAGCAGCGAAGCTGCGGTCGATCGAGACCCAGGACGGACCGGCGGTACTCATTCTCAACCGCGAGTGCGTATCCCTCCGGCTTTGGCACCGCTGCACCGACAAGGCCGTTGAAGCGATCCTGCACCCCGGGTATCAGGGTCCCAACAGCGTGAGCCATCTCGTGGACCAGGTTCTCGGCAAAACTCGTTGAAACACCACCTCTGTTCACCGGGAATCGAGCGGGATCGATGCCGATCACGCCGCCACCATTCTTGCCAGGCAGGAATCCGCTCCCGAAAAACCGTTCAGTGAGCGCTGACTTCCCGATCTCGACTTTGAACACCTGTGGGCTGCTGGTCAGGTAGGCGAGCTGGTGGCCCACCAGACCGTACATCTTCGAGAACGCCCACGCTGAGATGCCGACGATCATCAGCCGCTTATCCTTCCACTTGAGATACTTAGCTGCCCCAGGCGGCATCGAGCCGGTTACGGCATCGAAGAAGAGGAGTTGGTTATATTCACCGGCCACCTCGAGGATCGCCCCAGAGGGATCGATGAACTTCACTGGGTTGCCGATTACGTAGGCATACCGGTTCCACGACTGAGGCCGCCTGGTTGCCTTCTTGGTCTCCTGAATAGGATCCACGCTCAGCAGCCGCCCCATCTTCACCCCGTAGTACCTCGCGTGCATGTACTCGAGGTCGTCGGTGGTGTTGGTGGGGCTGCCGAGGTCGCGCTGGTGGCCGGTGAAGCGGCGGGTCTCGGTGTCGTTGGCCGGGGCGCTGATGGTGTCGCCGTAGGGGAACAGCTCGTACCGCTTGACCCGCTCCCCGCAGCGGTTGGTCAGCATCCGGGTTGTCCCGAGGTGGTCGAGGTGGTAGTGCTGGTGGCCTTCCGTGCGGTGCTGGCTCGCCAGGAGCAGGCCGTCGCGATAGATGTAGTCCTTGACCCACTCGTAGGCCCCGGCCTTGAGCTCGACCTCGCGCAGCAGCGCGCCGTCGAGGCCGCGCAGGTTGAAGGTCGTGGTGCCGCCGATGAAGATGCGGTACGGCCGGCCCATGGCGTTGGGATCGGCGTCAATCCGCTCGGCGATGCCGGCGGACACCTGCTCGCCCCGCCGCGCGTGCGTGACCTGCTTGAGCATGCCGTTGGGATGATACGTGATCTCGGTGGCGTAGTACGGCCGCACGGCAACCAGGCGGCCGCCCTGATACTCGTTGTACACGGTGCGCTGCATGGTGTTGGTGCAGGCGGTCAGCGGCACGCAGATCGGGTCGGCGCACGAGGCGAGCGGCCCCAGCTCGGTCCAACTGAACGACAGCGGACGCCTGCTCGGCCTGACGTGAGGACGTGAGCTCAGCGGGCTCGTTGCCGGATCTCGTCATGGTTCGAGCGCCGGTGTGGGGGCAGATGGCGACGAGGGCAGTCCCCACGATCGCGGCGACGTGCTACCATCCGCGGCGCTCGATGGGTGTGCCAGGGGCGGGGCTCTCGGGGGATACATGCGGGTGTTTTCGAAGCGGCCTGAGTTCCTGCCGTTCTCGCGGCCGACGATCCGGCAGGTCGAGATCGACGAGGTCGTGGCGACGCTGCAGTCGGGGTGGATTACGACCGGACCACGCGCTGAGCGGTTCGAGCGCGACTTCGCGGCCTACACGGGGTTCCCGCACGCGCTGGCGCTTTCCTCGGCCACGGCGGGGCTGCACATCGGCCTGCTCGCGCTCGGGCTCAGGCCGGGCGACGAGGTCATCACCACGCCGATCACCTGGGCCGCCACGGTCAACATGATCGAGGCGCTCGGCGGCGTGCCGGTGTACGTGGACGTGCACCGCGACACGCTACAGCTCGACGAGCGGCAACTGTTCAAGGCGCTCTCGCCGCGCACGGTGGGGATCATGCCGGTGCACTACGCGGGCGCGCCGTGCAACCTCGACCCGATCGCCAAGGTCGCGTGCGCCAAAGGGCTGTGGATCTTCGAGGACGCCGCGCACGGGGTGGGGACGCGTTACAAGGGGCGGCACGTTGGCGGCGACGACCGGCTCGGAGTGTTCTCGTTCCACCCGATCAAGAACATGACCACCGGTGAGGGCGGGGTGCTGGTGACGCGCGACGAGGCGCTCGCCCAGCGGCTGCAGGCGCTGCGTTTTCACGGGCTCGAGAAGCAGGCGTGGAACCGCTACGCCGAGGGCGGCACGCCGCAGGTCGAAGTGGTGCTGCCGGGGTTCAAGTACAACTTCATGGACCTGCAGGCGGCGCTGGGGATCCACCAGCTCGCCTCGGTGAACGAGTTCAACGCCCGGCGGCGGGAGCTCGCCGACCTGTACGACCGGCTGCTCGCCGAGGTGCCGGAGGTCGAGCCGCTCGGGCTGCCGCACTTCGACCACTTCCACACGCGCCACCTGTACGTCGTCAAGGTGCTGGAGAGCGCCGGCATCTCCCGCGACACCTTCATCGCCCGGCTCAAGGCGCGCAACGTCGGCACCGGCATCCACTTCCGCGCCGTACACACGCAGCCGTACTACGCCCAGAAGTACCCGCAGTGGGTCGGCAAGCTGCCGGTGGCGGAGTGGGTGTCGGAGCGGCTGTGCTCGATCCCGCTCTTCCCGCTCATGACCGAGGACGACGTGGTGTACGTGGTCGAGGCGATCAAGGACGCGCTGGCGGAGGGCAGGTAGCCGGTGGGCGAGCCCGCACTGTCGGTGGTCGTGCCGGTGTTCAACGAGGAGCAGAATCTCCCGGAGCTGTTGCGCCGGCTGATGGCGGCACTCGAGGCGCTGCACCGGCCGTTCGAGGTGATCTTCGTCAACGACGGGAGCAGCGACCGCTCGCTCGCGATCTTGCGTACTGCGGCGACCGCCGACCTCCGGATCACGGTGATCGATTTCAACCGCAACTACGGGCAGCACGCAGCGGTGTTCGCCGGCTTCGAGGCGGCGCGGGCGCCGGTCATCGTCACGCTCGATGCGGACCTGCAGAACCCGCCGGAGGAGATCGGCAAGCTCGTGGCCAAGACCGACGAGGGGTACGACGTCGTCGGCTCGGTGCGGGTGCAGCGCCACGACAGCCTGTTCCGCAAGCTCGCCTCACGCTTGGTCAACAAGGTCACGGCGCTCGCCACCGGGGTGCAGCTCTCCGATTACGGCTGCATGCTGCGGGCGTACCGGCGCGAGGTGGTCGAGGCGCTGTGCCGGTCGCAGGAGGTGCGGACGTTCATCCCGGTGCTGGCGGACATGTTCGCGGGCAAGGTCACCGAGGTGCCGGTGGCGCACGCCGAGCGTGCCGCCGGAGAGAGCAAGTACAGCTTCTGGAAGCTCGTCAAGCTGCAGTTCGATCTGATGACGAGCTTTTCCACCTGGCCGCTCAAACTGGCGATGGGGCTGGGGCTGGTCATGGCCGCGGCATCGATGGCGGCCGCCGTCGTGCTCATCGCCGGCCGCCTCATCTACGGTCACCACTGGGCGGTGTCGGGAGTGTTCACGTTGTTTGCCGTGCAGTTCTTCTTCATCGGCGTGCTCCTGTTCGCGCTCGGGCTGCAAGGCGAGTACATCGGCCGCATCTACATGCAGGTTCGCCACCGCCCCCGTTACGTGGTCCGCGAGGTCATCGGTTCCGAGGAGCCCTCTCCCCGTGGGTAGGCCCGGGCTCGATGCGCCCCCCGGACCCCGGATCCCGGACCCCGCGAACGGCGGGCGGACCGTGGTCTTCGGCTACCACACGATGGGGTGTCTCGGGCTCGCCGCGCTGCTGCGCCACGGCTTCGACGTGGTCGGCGTGCTCACGCATCGCGACAGCCCGCACGAGAAGGTCTGGTGGCCGTCGCTGGCCGAGGCCGCCGCTCGGCGGGGGATCCCGGTCCACACCCCGGAGGACCCACGCGCTCCCGAGGTGGCGCTGCTGGTGGACGCGCTGCGGCCTGACTTCGTCTTCTCGTTCTATTACCGGCACATGATCCCCCCACGGGTGCTGGCGCTCGCGCCGCGGGGGGCGCTCAACCTGCACGGCTCGCTGTTGCCACGTTACCGCGGCCGGGCGCCGGTGAACTGGGTGCTGGTCAACGGCGAGAGCGAGACGGGCGTATCGCTCCACCACATGGTGGCGAAGCCCGACGCCGGTGATCTCGTGGATCGGGAAAGCGTCGAAATCGCGCTCGACGACACCGCGTACACTCTCTTTCGCAAGCTCGAGCCGGCGGCGGAAAAGCTGCTCGACCGAGCGCTGCCGCGGCTGCTGGCCGGCACAGCGGCCCGCATGCCGCTCGATCTCGCGACCGGCTCCTACTTCGGCGGCCGGACGCCGGCGGACGGGCGCATCGACTGGAGCTGGCCCGCCGCCCGGGTCTACAACCTCGTGCGTGCGGTTACGCACCCGTATCCCGGCGCCTTCACCGAGTGGGGCGGTCGGTCGCTCCTCATCTGGTGGGCGCTGCCTCTGCCGCTCGACCACGCCGCCGTCCCGGGAGCCGTGCTCGCTGTCGACCGCGAAGGCGTGCTGGTTGCGGCGGGCACCGACGCCCTCCGGCTGGTAACGGTCCAGCTCCAAGGTGAGCCGGAGCTGCCAGCTACGTCGTGGGCTCGGATGGTCGGCTTGCAGTCGGGTGCGGTGCTCGGCAAAATGACAGGGGACCGAGAGCAGGGCACGGCCCCGGCTGGCCAGCCGCGATCCCCGGCCTCCGGACTCCAACCCGAAGACCACTGATAACTCAGGAGATCCAGCTTGAACATCCTCATTCTCGGCGTCAACGGCTTCATCGGCAACGCACTCACCCGCCGCATCCTCGAGAGCACCGATTGGCAGGTCTACGGGATGGACCTGTCGGCCTCCAAGCTCGAGCACTCGCTCGGGCACGAGCGGTTCCACTTCCTCGAGGGCGACATCACGATCAACAAGGAGTGGATCGAGTACCACGTCAAGAAGTGCGACGTCGTGCTGCCGCTCGTCGCCATCGCCACGCCGGCCGTGTACGTCAAGGAGCCGCTGCGGGTCTTCGAGCTCGACTTCGAGGAGAACCTGCGGATCATCCGCCAGTGCGTGAAGTACGGCAAACGGGTGGTGTTTCCATCGACCTCCGAGGTCTACGGCATGAGCTCCGACCCGGAGTTCGACGAGGACAGCTCGCCGCTGGTGACCGGCCCGATCGGCAAGCCGCGCTGGATCTACTCGTGCTCGAAGCAGCTCCTCGATCGGGTGATCGCCGCCTACGGTCAGCAGCGCGGGCTCCGGTACTCGCTGTTTCGACCGTTCAACTGGATCGGTCCGAAGCTCGACGATATCGACGCCGCGAAAGAAGGCTCGTCGCGGGTCGTCACGCAGTTCGTGATCGACCTCTTCCGGGGCGAGCCGATCCACCTCGTCGACGGGGGCGCCCAGAAGCGCTGCTTCACCTGGGTCGGGGACGGAATCGAGGGGCTCATGCGCATCATCGCCAATCGTGGCGGCGTATGTGACTCGCAGATCTTCAATCTCGGCAACCCGGCCAACGAGTGCTCGGTGGCGGAGCTCGCTCACAAGCTCGCCGAGCTGTACCGAGTGCGCCGCGACCGCATCCCGGGCTGGACCACGCCGCGTCTCGAGGCGGCCAGCTCGGAGACGTATTACGGCAAGGGCTACCAGGACATCCTCAGTCGCAAGCCGTCGATCCGCAAGGCACAGAGGCTGCTCGGCTGGAGCCCGGTGGTCAGCCTCGACGACGCCCTGGAGATGACGTTCGACTCGTTCCTCGCCGAGTGGTCGAGGGCCTGATGGCCGGAGACCGCCCAGGTGTCCACCCAGCTCCGGATGGCCGGTTGCTCGGCCTCCGCATCGACGTCGATACCCACGATGGGATGCGTGACGGCGTGCCGAGCCTGCTCGCCACGTTGGCGCGGCACAAAGCGCGGGGGACGTTCTACCTCTCGATGGGCCCGGACCGCTCGGGTCTCGCGGTGCGCAACCTGCTACGGCCGGGGTTCCTCGCCAAAATGCGCCGCACCCGGGCTGCGAGGCTGTACGGCTGGCGCACCGTGCTGTCCGGCACGCTCCTGCCGGCTCGGCCGATCGCCACGGCGTTCCCGGTCATCGCACGGCGGATCGTCGAAGAAGGGCACGAAGCCGGGGTGCATGCCTGGGACCACCGGAGATGGCAGGACTCGTTGCCGCGGCTGCCGGCGTGCGAGGTCGTCAGCCAGCTCGACCGTGGGCGCGAGGCGTTCGACCGCATTTTCGGGACGCCCCCGAAGACCTACGCTGCACCGGCGTGGTTGACCGACGAGAGGGCGCTCGCTCACCAGGAGAAGCTCGGCCTCACCTACGCCAGCGACTGCCGGGGCGAGGAGCCGTTCCTGCCGGTGATCGCCGGCCGGACGCTGCGGACCCCGCAGGTTCCGACGACGCTGCCGACGCTCGACGAGGCGCTGGGCGGGAGGTTCGAGTCAGCCGGCGCCTACTTCGATGCGGTGCTCGCGCAGGCGCTTTTACAACCGTGGCCGGTGCTCACGATTCACGCCGAGACCGAGGGCGGTCCGTACGCAGCCGACCTCGACACGTTCCTCGGGAAAGCCACCCGCGCCGGCAGGCGGAGCGTGACGCTCGGAGAGCTGCTGGCGGCGCGCCTGGCGACTGGTACGCCGCTGCCGGCGTGGCAGATGGGCTATGGCGAGATCGACGGACGCCACGGCCGCGTTTCCCAGCCGCTCTGATCCGACTTCTTTCGTGGGAGGCGATCCCTTCCCACGCTCGTAACGACTTCGATAACGCAGGCTCGGCCGAGAGCTGACCGTCCGGGCAGTACCGGTCAGCCCCGCGAAAGCTCGGGGCGAGGGATCGGGCCGTGGGCCGCCCAGCGGCGTTCGAAGCACGACCAGGCATGCTCGGGGTTGAGGCCAAGCTCACGCGCGAGCGTCATCACGAAGCCGCGCGCGAACACGCGGGTCGGCAGGGCGGCGAAGTCCTCGGCCTCGACGGCGATGATGTACTGCGGCCGGATGCGGGTGCGCTTGGCGATAGCGTCCACCGATAGGCCCCAGCCCTCTCGAGCGGCGCGCATCTGCTCGCCCGTGACCTCGGCCCCGGCGTTGAGCACGGCGACGACCGGCGGCGGCCCACTGGGTTGAGGCGGAGCAGGAGCTAGCGATGGCGAGCCGACGCGAGGGGGCGGAGCCGCAGCCTGCGGCTCGGGACGAGGCAGCGTCTCCGGGGCGCCGGCGGCGCGCAGCGCCCGTTGGTAGGCGACTCGGAGCTGGCGCAAAAGGCGCGGCTGCTCGTCGGGGTCGACGATCGAGTAGACGGCGAGTGAGCCCGGCGCCAGCGCGCGCTCGAGGCTCTCGTACACGGCGCGGATTTCCTCCACCGAAGCGTCCGGTGCGATGCCCAGCACCTCCCAGGGGTCGAGGTCATCCCACCGGCTCACCGCGTCCCCCGCACTACCGCCAGTCCGAGCAGGCGGGTCACCAGCCGGCCGAGGTCGGTCACGGCCTCGACCCCGAGGTTTTCCGGGATAACCGGCAATCGCGCGCGCACCGCTCGTGCCAGCGTGTCGCAGTGGTGCAGCGCCCCCAGCGGCTCGAGCGCGACGCCGAACAGGCGGCGGGCCGCCTGACACATCGAGTCGGCCAGGGCGAGGTCCTGTGTGGTCCGCACTTGATTGACGACCAACAGCGGCCGGAACGTCTCCACAAGACGGGTGAGGACCTGGCCCGCCACAGGCGCCTCGCGGTTTATGTGGGCCATCAGCTCCGCCGGTGTGCGCGCTCCGCTACCGCCCTCACGGGCTGCCTCCTGGAGGAGCTCCTCTACGTCTCCGCTCAGCTCGGCGTTGCGGATTCGGCGCAGGAACGCCACCTTCAGGAAGCGGTAGGCGTTCTCGACCGAGAGCGCCTCGGGGGTGACGACGAGGACGCCGTGCGCAGCGAGGAGGAAGAAGTCGACCACGTCGTAGTGGGTTCCGGCCCCGAGGTCGAGCACGGCGACCTGGGCTTGCAGCGTGCCGACGGCGCGCTTGAGGCGGACGCGCTGCTGGTGCAGGAGGCTGGCATCCCCCGCGGTGCCGCGGGGGCCGGGGACGAGAGTCAGGCGCGGTACGGGCGTCGGCACGGCGAGGGCGGCAAGAGAGTCGGCACGCCTGGACACGAACTCGGAGAGGGTCTCGCGGGGAAGCGACATCCCGAGCAGGCTGTGGAGGTTCGGACCGCCGAAATCGCAGTCGAGAAGGATCGTCTGCAGGCCTCGACGGGCGCACTCGATGGCGAGCAGAGCGGCGAGCACGCTCTTGCCGATCCCGCCCTTGCCACCGCCGACGGCGACGAGCAGCGGCCCGCCAGCGGCCGGCGCGGGCGAGCTGGGCGGCTCCCAGGGACTCACGGCGGGCTCCAGGCAGGCCAGGGTGCCGCATTGGCGGTGTACCGGTCGGACATCGTTTGGCGCATCTCTCGACCCGTCGGGATGGTACACGCGTTATCGCGGCTTTGGCAGGGGTGCCGGCGTCGCGCTATCGCCGTTGCCGCCCGCCGACGCTCGGTCGGTGCGGGCGTGGACGGTGCGGTGCGGTCGTCGCCAAGGCCTTCGCGAGGATCGCTCGGGCCTGACTGAACGTCGCTGGCAAATCAGAGGCTGGTTGGGGGTCGGAGTGCCCTATCTCCTCACCCGGGAGGGGCGGTCGGAAGCCCGATGACGCATGACGAGGATCCATGCGCCGTCCGTGCGCCGCTCGAAGACGTCGGTGCACCAGCCCTGTTCCTGGCTCTTCACGCCCTCGTCGACCCAGGTCTTGAGATAACGGTACGTAGCGATCGCCGAGCCCCCGTAGATGCGGACGAACGGCTGCTGAAACAGCAGCTCCTTGACCACCGAGCCGCGTTCGCGCATGCGCCGGAGCGGCTCGACGTAGGCAAATGACCCGGAAACCCGCATCCCTTCCTCGATCACCGTGAGGGAGGCCGCGACCATCTCTTCGAGCGCCGAGGCGTCCAGCATCAGCTCGCCTTTGCGTAGCTCCTCGAGCGCTCGGACGACGGCGTTTTCGGGGAAGAACGCTGTCGCCGCCTCCCCCTCGCCCGGCGCGATCGGGGCAGCGACCGGCTCGGCCGGCGTCGGCTCGGGCTGAGCCGGAGCCAGCAGCAAGGCCACGAGGAGCATGACTGTCATGTCCGCATTGTAACGGCCGCGGTCGGGCGGCTACACTCCGGCGGTGACCTCCAGCCAGCGACGACCGGCACGAGCCTGGTGCCTGTACGATTGGGGCAACTCGGCCTTCGCGACGATCTGCATGACGGCGGTGCTGCCGCCGTTGCTGGTCTCGCTCGCGAACCGTGAGCTGGGGGCGCCGGCCGGGACCGCAGCCTGGGGCTGGACGGCGGTGGCGGGCCTGTTGCTGGGCGTGGCCGCGGGTCCTCCACTCGGCGCCTTGGCCGACGCGCGTGGCTGGCGCGTGCGGCTCCTCGGGATCTTCGCGTTTCTGGGCGCGGGAGCCACGATAGCCCTCGCCCTCGCCTTGCCGGTGAGCTGGCGCTGGGGCGCGGTGCTGTATGTCGTGGCGGCCACGGGGTTCGCTTCCGCCAACATCTTCTACGACGCCCTCCTGCCGGCACTGGGCCCACGCGAGCAGTGGGACGAGCTCTCAGCCCGTGGCTACTCGTACGGCTACCTGGGAGGCGGGGTCGCCCTGGCGATCGCTGGCGGCCTCGTCGTTCGAATGGGCGAGCGGGGGCTGCCTTGGGCGTTCGTGGTTGCCGGAGCCTGGTGGGCGGTATTCACGGTACCCGTCGTGACCGCTGTGCGGGAGCCGGCCCCCGAGCACCGTGGGCGCGTGTGGGCACAGCTCGCCGCCACGTTTCGCGCTGCCCGACGTCGCCCGGTGCTGTGGCGCTTCCTGCTCGCGTACTGGCTGTACAACGACGGGATCGGAACGATCATCAAGATGGCGGCTGCCTACGGCGCTGAGCTCGGGATCCCGATGTCGCACATGCTGGGGGCGCTGCTGGCGACGCAGCTCGTCGGGGTGCCAGCGACGCTCGCGTTCGGAGCGATCGGCCGCCGGTGGGGGCCACGGCGCGGAATCGCCATCGCCCTTGGTGGCTACATCGCGATCACGTTTTTGGGGTTCGCGATGCGGGAGGCCTGGCACTTCTGGGTGCTGGCCGGGCTCGTGGGAGTTGTCCAAGGCGGCGCCCAGGCGCTGTCACGGTCGTTGTTCGCGCGGCTCGTGCCGCGTGGCCGGGAGGCGGAGCTGTTCTCGTTTTACGACCTCTCCGGCCGTTTCGCCGGGGTCATCGGACCAGCGCTCTTTGCCCTGGCGACCATGCTCACCGGCTCCGCTCGCAGTGGGGTGTTGGTGGTGCTGGTCACCTTCGTCGGCGGCCTCTGGCTGCTTCGTACGGTGCCTGATGACCCGGGCTCACAACCCGGGATCTGACGGCCCGCCACTGCGGCGATCCGCTTTGTCGTCGCACCTCGCCGAGGGAGCCCATCGCCTTCGGCGCTCGGCCATGCCTCGGGTCCCACGATGCCACGACGCAGCCCTTCCGCTTTCTCCGACAGGCTCCCAGCCTCGACAACCACGGCCGCGTCGACGCCGCTGTCGGGCCGAGGTCCGGCTCGAGCGCGGCTTGCTGGCGTGGCGCGCCCGGGTGGGAGCTGGCAGGGCGGTGCGTGGGAGTGGCGAAAAACGCGGGATGCGCAGCGCTCGATTGGGCGGACCCGAGCCGGCGGTATACTCCCGGCATGCCGTCCGACCTCGTACCGCGCGCCTTGGTGAGGTGGGACGGTTTCACCCTGCGGGTCGACCTCGATGGGCTCGAAGTGATGGCTCGGCGGGTGCTGGCCGAGAAGGTCCCTTGGCTGGAGCTGCGGCGCCTTGGCGGGGCGGGAAGCGTGGTCGAGGTCGAGGTCGCGTCCCACTGGCAGGGGTTCCGATTCGCTGGCACGCTGCGCCTGTCGGAGCTACGGCTGCACCGCAGGATTCTCGGCTGCCGAGTGGAGGCGGTACGCGGGCCGCTGTCGCTTCCGATACCGTTGGGTCTCGTCGCCTCGCTGTTCGATAAGTACGCCGGCGCGCTCTTGCGGCTCGACCCAGAGGATCGCATCCTCCTGGTCGACCTGCGCCGCTTCCTGCCTGCAGGGATCGAGGTACGCATCGCCGATGTCCGCTGTCGGGAGCGCTGGCTGGAAATCGACGTCGCTCCCGGCTCGGTGGCTGCCGCTTTCACCGCGCGCCTCAGCGGCAATGGTGCCTGAGCGGGTGCCTGGCGAGCCGTCCCGCGTTGTCTCGCAGCCCACACAGGGCAGGTGACGCGTATGCGGCGACCGTTCTGCGCCCTTCGGCACGGCCATTTTCGTATCTACTGGGTCGGCCAGTGGGTGTCGGCCATGGGCACCCGGATGCACGTGCCGCCCGTCAGACCCTGCAGGTGGACCTGGTCGGGGTGGCGGAGCTGCAAAGCGCGGTCTCGCTCGACTCTTCGGCGTGCAACGTCTCACGCATGATCGGGCCGGTGGTCGCCGGGGCGTTGATCGCGGCTTTCGGCGAGGGGGTCTGCTTCGCAGGCAACGCGGCGTCCTACTCCGCCGTGCTGGTAGCGCTACTGGCCGGGCTTGATTCGTCTCGTTTCGGTGTCACCGCCACCGCCATTGCGTCGGGTCTGGTCTGCGGCACCGCTGCGGTTGCGCGTGCGCTGGCCGGCTACACTTCCGTCGAGGAGGAGGCAGCATGAGGGTATCGATCACGTACTGCGTGGCCTGAGGCTACGAGGCCCGGGCGGCCAGTCTGGCCGCCGAGATCGAGCAGGCCTTCGGAGCCGAGGTCACGACCGTCAAGGGTTCCGGAGGTGTATTCGATGTGGTGGTGGACGGGGTAGAGGTCTTTTCCAAGCACGTGAGCGGGCGATTTCCCGAGCCCGGTGAGGTGGTGCGAAAGCTGCGAACCTGATCGCAGCGGCCGCTGCCTGAGCGCCACCGTACCCCGAATGCGGGCTAGAATGGCGCCGTGAACGAACGATCGCCGCGCCTGCCGCCGCGCCTCGTGGGCGTCGCGGTCAAGCTTTCGAGCCCACAAGCCGTGTCGCTGGGACGCCGGGTCGTCGGTCAGCTCCTGGGGCACGGAGTGCAGGTGACGGCGGATTGCGAGTCGGCAGCGGTGCTTGGCCTGCCTCCGGGGCCGCCACGCGCGGCGCTCGGGCGGAGCGTGGATCTGGTGGTGGTCGTGGGGGGCGACGGCACTTTTCTTTCTGCTGCCCACGGCTGCCCACAGTCCACGCCCGTCGCGGGCATCAACATGGGGACGCTGGGCTTCCTCACCGAGCACCCTCCCGATGGGGCGGAGGAGTTCATAGGCGACGTCCTGGCGGGGCGGGTCGAGCTCCAGCGCCGCGACCGTCTCGAGGTCAGGGTCGGTGAAGGGGAGGTCAGCGGGCCGTTTTTGGTCCTCAACGACGTGGTCATCAACAAGGCGGCGCTCGCCCGCATGATCTCCATCAACGTCGAGGTGGCCGGTGAGCACCTCAGCTTGTACCGCGCCGACGGCCTGATCTTGGCGACCCCGACCGGCTCCACGGCGTACAACCTCTCGGCAGGCGGACCGATCGTCCACCCGGGGCTGGCGGCGTTGGTGATCACGCCGATCTGCCCGCACACTCTCTCCAACCGGCCATTGGTGGTTCCCTCGGGGCTCGAAGTCATGGTGACGCTGGTGCGGGGCGACGAGGGGGTGTACCTCACGCTCGACGGCCAGCAGGGGTTGCCGCTGCGGGCCGGCCAAGTGGTCAGGGTGCGGGTGGCCGAGGAGCCGCTTTGGATGGTTCGCGACCGCAGCGCGAGCTTTTTCTCGACCCTCCACCAGAAGCTCAAGTGGGGCGAGCGGGAGGCCTAGGTGGGCCGCCGCGGCGTGCACCTGTCCCGCACGTCCGTCGCCTTTTTGGCGGCGCTCGCCGCCTGGTTCGTCGTTATTTCCTGGGGCTCGACGATGCTCCAGCGTCCCTCCGTGCGGCGCTGGATGGGAGGCCAGCTCGCAACCCGCCTCGGGCAGGCGATCGGCCAGCGGGTGGCGATACACGAGGTCCGGGTCGGGCTGGTACCGCTGCGGATCGGTCTCATCGACGTCGAGGTCGGACCCGCCCACGGGCCGGCGCTGACCATCGCCGTCGCCGAGGTCAACCCGAGCGGTGTGCGGTGGGACGAGCGCGAGATCGTCATCGATTCCCTTCGCTTGAAGGGTGTGAGGGTGGACACGCAGCTCCCCGAGATGGCAACCGGAGACGGTGGCAGGAGCTGGCTACGGGTGCGGATCAAGCAGGTCGAGGTCGAGGACGTCGAGGTCGCCCAGCTCGCGTTACCGTCAGGCCTCGTCGTGCGGGTACAGGACCTCGACGCCTTGGTGACCGGCAGCCGACGCACCCCTCTCGCTGCGGCGGTTGTCCGGGCGTCCAAGGCGCGCCTCGAGGCTCCGGGAATCGAGCCCCTCGTCGGCTCGGTCCAGGCGTGGGGGCGGAGTGTCCCTGGCGCCTTCGAGGTGCGGCGCCTGTTGGTCGACGGCGGTGGTGTGAGGGTCGACGCTCGCGGGATCGTGGGTGGTCGAACGGTGCGGGCGGAGGGCACGGCGGCCCTCGACCTGGCATGGCTCGACCGGACGGTTCACGCGCGAGCCGAGCTCGAGGGTGATGTGGCGCTGCGCTGGCGCGCCTTTCGTGACCCGGTGGGGAGCTGGACGCTCAATGCGCAGGTAACCAGTCCGGGCGCTGGTGCGGCGGGGTTCGTGGTGGCTGGGATCGAGGCCGAGGTCGAGCTCGGACCCGAGGGGATCGAGGCCTCGCTTTCCCGAGGGCGGTTCGCGGGGGGCTCGGTGGAGGGCTCGTATCGGTTAGCGCAGCTCGGCGGCCCCTGGGCACACTCGGTGGCGGTTCGCGGCGAGGCGCTGTCCCTGGCGGCGTTCGTTGAGCTGCTCGGCATCGACTCAGCCGGCCTTGGAGCCGACTTCAGAGCTACTGCGGAGCTGGCCTGGAACGGTACCGATCTCGGCCATGGGCGGGGCACGGCGGTGGCGAACCTGCGGCCGCGGAGCGCCGACGTGCCGGTGGGTGGCCGTGTCCACGTGGCACTCGATGGCGATAGGGCGCTCGGGTTTTCGACCCACGACCTGACCCTGGCCGAGGCTCCGACGAGCTGGCAGGGAACCATCACCCTCGGCGACTGGGTTCCCAACTGGAGCATCCAGGTCAAGAAGGCTCGCGTCGAGACGGTGGCCCGGCTGCTGCGCGGCTGGATCGGCTCCGAGGTGCTGCCGGAGCGATTGCGCGGCACGACCGCGCTCGATTTGCGCCTGCGCGGGCCGTTTACGAATCTGACGGTGGTCGGTGACGTTGCCGTGGCTCCGATCTCGTTCGGGCCGGTTGCGGCCGATGCCCTCTCGACCTCGTTGCAGGTGCGAGACGGCACGGTCCGTTTCGACGAGGGTCTGGTTTTCGTCGGTTCGGGTAGGGTGAGCTGTGTCGGCGCTATGGCGTTCGGCCAGGGAGGGGCTCTCGACTTCGAGATCAGCGGCCGAGGCGTGCCGCTGGAGCGGGCCATCGGCTGGTCCGGACTGTCCGTTCCCGTGGCGGGTCTGCTTGCCGCGGAAGGCCATCTCGGTGGCACGCTCGACGAGCCGAGACTCGAGGCGCGGGTGGACCTCGCGAAGGTCTTGGCCGCCGGCGTGCCGTTCGGCGACGGCAGCGGCCAGGTTCGTCTCGAGCGAGGAGTCTTGAGCGTCGACTCCTTGCGGGTCGGTTCTTTCTCTGCCAACGCTCGGCTGGACTTGGGGCAGCGCCTCGCCGACGTGGATGCCACGGTGGCGGGGCTCGGATTGCAGGAGATCTCGCCCCCGCTGGCTCGACTCGCTGGCGGCGAGATGGACCTGCAGCTCGCTGGGAGCTTCCCATTCGACGCCCCCATGGGGAGGTTGCGGGTCTCGAGCACGGGAGGTGGGCGCGGGTTCGTCGAGCTCGGTCCTCGTGGCGTGCGAGTCGAAGTTGCAAGGCCGGCTGTGTGGCGGCTCGAGGGCGAGCTATCGCGAGACGACCAGGGGTATGCTGGGGAGGTCGGCTACGCCGTCGAGTCCCTGCGGCAGCTCGCCCGCGATCTGGCAGGGTTCGACGTGCCGGTGGAAGGCTCCTTGGCGGGTACGGCTGGCGTGAGCTTGGCGTCGTCCCAGCCAGCTCGTATCGACGGCACGGTGCGCGAGCTGACCGTCGTGGTGGAGGGCGAGGAGGCTCATCTCGAGCGCCCGTTTCAGTTCACGGTCGAGGGCAGCCGCATCGAGCTCGGCAGCACCACTCTGGTCGGTGAGCACGCCAGCCTCACCGCAGGCGGGGTGAGAGAGGCCGACGGCCGGCTTCGGGGACGGGTCGATGGCCAGCTCCCGGCCGCCCTTCTCGAGCTGGTCTGGCCGGCGACCCGGCCGACCGGGTCCGTCATCGTCCATACCGAGATCGGTGGTACCGATGCGCAGCCCAGGTTCGCCGGGACGGCGGAGGTCAAGGACGGGTCGCTGTTGGTGCCTGGACTGCCGGCGCCCGTGTCGCATGTCCACGGCCGGTTCGGCCTCATTCCCGAGGCGGTGCGGTTGGACAACGTCGAGTTCACGCTCCTGGGCGGTTCCGGGCAGTGTACGGGGCAGGTGGCTCTGTCGCCGAACGTGGAGCTGGATCTGGCGATGCGGTTCAACCGGCTGCGCTGGCCGCTGGGGAGCGGGCTCAATCCGGTTCTGGCCGGGACGGCACGCTTGGTCGGTCCGCTCTCGAACCTCTCGCTGACCGGCGACGCGACCCTGCAGCGCACGCTCTACACCCGGCCCCTCGACCTCCAACGGTTGATCATCGAGGGGGTGTTGGCTCCGGTGCGGGCACGGGCCGTCGATTCCGCCCCGGTGGCGTTCAACCTTGGTGTCGAGGTGCCGGGCACGTTGGAGCTGCGCACCGACCTTGCCCGGCTCGTGGCCCGCGGGGACTTGCGGGTGGTCGGGACGAGCGCCGAGCCGGGCGTCCTCGGCAGTCTCGAGGCGCTGCCGGGGGGCGAGCTGGAGGCCTCGGGTATTCGCTATGAGCTCGTACGGGGGCAGGTCTCCTTCACCGACCCGCAGGCGATCCGACCGTTCCTCGACATTCTCGCCCGTACCACCATCCAGGGTTTCGAGATCACGGTCGGCTTGGTGGGTACGCTGGACCGCATGACGCCCAGCTTCACCTCCAACCCGCCGTTGCCCCAGTGGGACATTATCTCGCTGGTTTCCATGGGCAAGCGCGCCGACGAGGCCGGTTCGGCGCAGGCCGGGACGGTGGCGAGCTCGTTCCTGACCGACCAGCTCACCAACGCGGTAGCTAGCCGCGCCCGTACTTTGCTCGACGTGGACCAGCTCAGGGTCGACCCGTTCGGGGCGACCGAGAGCGGGGACCCCACCGCCCGTCTCACCGTGGTGAAGCAGCTCTCGCGCAACTGGTCGGTGACGGTGGCCACCAACCTCACGTCCAACCGAGAGGAGGTCGTCACCAGCCGTGTCCGTCTGGGCCCCGGGCTGCTCCTCGATGCGCAGCGCCAAGCGGATGGGTCGTACTCGCTGGAACTCAAGTGGCAGCACCGCTACTGACTGCCGGCTGGTTGTGCGCCGCTCTCGCCTGGGGTCAGGCGCCGGTACGGGAGGTCCGTATCGACGCTCCCGGTGCCGCCGATCCCACACACCTGCGAAGGGTCCTCGGACTCGAGCCGGGGGCGCCGCTGTCGCGTTCGGAGATCCGTACCGGTGTGCAGGCTCTGCTCGCAACCGGCGAGGTCGAGGACGTGTCGGTGGACGTGGAGGCAGAACCGGACGGTGTCATCCTCAGGGTCAAAGTGCAGGCAGCAGCGAGGATCGACCGGGTGAGGATCGAGGGTCTCAGCCGGCGGTATCGGAACGAGCTTGCGGCGCAGCTCGCGCTGCGGGTGGGAGCGCCGCTCGGTGTCAACCGTTTCGTGAGCGATCTGGATAGGGCCGCAGAGCAGCTGCGCGCGTACGGATACCCGGATGCGCATCTCGACCCCGAGCTGGATGCCGACACCCAGGCCGGGACGGTCTCGGTCACGGTCCGTGCCACCCTCGGGGCAGCGCGTACGCTCGGGCTCGTGGATGCGCCCGGGAGTGACCTTGCGACCGACGAGCTCCTGGAGGTATGTGAGCTCAGGCCGGGTATCCGCCTGGGGGAGGGGAAGCTCGAGGGGGCGCGCCGCAGGCTGGAGCAGCACCTACGCAGGGCGGGGTACTGGGAGGCCGAGGTCGAGGCGCCACGGTTGGAGCGCTCGGGGGCGCTCGACAACCTGGTGCTGCAGGTGCGCAAGGGTCCCCACTACCGGTTTGCCCTCACCGGAATGAGGGCCCCAGAGGAGCTGGGCAAAGACGCGCTACCGTTCCTCGATGGCACCGAGCCGTTTGCGGACTCGGCGCTCGATATGATCGCGAAAGAGGTTCGCATCGCTTTACAACAGCAGGGTTTTCTCGCCGCCAAGGTGACCGCGACGCTGGATGCCGAGGTGGATGACCGGGTACTGCATCTCGAGGTGCGGCGCGGTGAGCGGAAGCGGATCGGGGCGGTGCGCTTTCCGGGCGCGACGGCGATCGGCGCCGAGGTGCTCCTCAAGAGGGTGGGGGCGCGCACAGGGCGACCTTGGCGGTGGGGGGGCGAACCGGTTGATGAGACCACGCTGGCGGAGGACGTGCTTTCGGTGCTCGGCACCTATCAGGCGGCAGGGTTCGCCGATGCGGTGGTGGGCACGGCGCAGGTGCTCACGGTCGGGGACGCCTGGGTCATCGAGTTCCCGATCGAGGAAGGTCAGCGTCGCGAGGTGCGCCGCCTCGAGGTCGAGGGCTGGCCACCTGACCTCGTGATGCCGAAGCTCGGGCTCACCGTCTCAGGGGCGTGGAGCCAGCTCGCCGAGGACGCTGCGCGCAGTGCCCTGCAGGCTGCACTGGCCGAGGCCGGCTACCTCGACGCCCGGGTTGAGGCACGCCATGCGTGTGTCGACGGTCAGTGCGACGTGACCTTCGAGGCGACGCCGGGCGAGCATGTCGTGGTCGGACGGGTCGTGGTGGCGGGGCTGCACCGCACGACCTTGGCGACCGTCGAGCGGGTGGCCAGCCTGAAGGCGGGAGAGGTGCTGGGCCCACAGCGCCAACTCGAGATCCAGCGTCGCCTGCTGGGGCTCGGGATCTTCAGCTCGGTCACCCTGTCGCCGATTCCGGGGCAAGTTGGAGGAGGGCAGCGAGGGGTGCTGCTGGCGCTCGCTGAAGGGGCGACGCGGGCGATGGCGTTCGGGTTCGGTTGGGATACCGAGCGCGACTTGCAGGTCTCGGCCCAGTGGTCCGAACTCAACCTCTTCGGATCTGGGCGCGCGGTCTCGGTCGAAAGCCGCTACTCCAGCCGCGAGCTCCGTGCCCAGCTCACCTACAGGGAGCCCGCCCTACTCGGCATGTTCGGTGCGCCCACCGCCGTCTCGATCTATCGGACCGAGGAGAAGGCAACGACCTACGAGCTGGTGCGCCGCGGGATGTGGATCGAGATCGGCGACCGCCTGCGGCGAGTGAAGCGGGCGTTGCTCCGCTACGAGTATCAGATCGTCGATCCCGACGCCCCATCGGAGGTGCTCTCGTCGCTGGAGCGCGAAAAGCAGCGGGCGCGGATCGCCTCGCTGACACCGACCCTCGAGTGGGATACCAGGGACGACCTGTTTCTGCCGACGCGCGGCGTGCTCGCTTCGCTCCAGTTCCAGTCCTCGTGGCCGATCTTCGAGGCGGACGCGTTGTTCGACAAGCTGACGGCCTCCATTTCCGGCTACGCACCGTTTGCCGGAGGAGTGCTGGCGGGCTCCCTGAGGTCGGGTTTCATCCGCCCGCGTTCGGCGCACGACCCACACACCAAGGGACCTATCGACGTACCGATCAGCGCCCGCTTTTTTGCCGGCGGGCGGATCTCCCACCGGGCGTTCGCAACCGACAAGCTCGGCATTCCCGGGGAGACGCTCACCGACGCTGGCGACCCGGTCGGCGGCGGCGGATTGGTGCTGATCAACCTCGAGTGGCGGCTGCCGCTGTGGGGGCCGGTGGGTGCCAACTTCTTCGTCGACGGCGGCAACGTCTGGCGGGAGTACAACGACATCGAGGCCCGCCAGGTACGTTGGGGCGGCGGGCTCGGGGTGCGGGTCGAGACTCCGGTCGGTCCCCTGCGTCTCGAGTACGGGTGGAAGCTCAAGCGCGAGCTCATTGCCGCTGGGCGGCTGGAGTCCCCCGGCCAGTTCTACATCTCGTTCGGCAACCCCTTCTGAGCGCTCGGCACCTCGGGCCTCATGACCGGGGCTGCTCGCGCCATGGGTGTAGAATGTCCCAGCTCGCCGCCACCCGGCGAGAAAAAGGAGAAGCCTCATGTGTCGTTCCATCATCTCTTTGGCGCTGCTGGCGCTCGTCGTCGCCTTTCCCGCCACCGCCCAGCTCTCGCAGCAGTACGTCGATTGGTCGAAGGGTGCGGCTGGCTTTCTCATGACCGATGAGGAGAAGGCCGAGTGGAGCCGCCTCACGAGCGATGCCCAGGCTGAGGTGTTCGTCGAGCTGTTCTGGGCCAAGCGCGACCCCAACCTCAAGACCGTCCCCAACGAGTTCAAGCTCGACTTCGAGGCGCGCGTCAAGGCTGCGGACAAGCAGTTCTCGTTCGAGAAGGGGAACGGCGAGCAGGTCGCCGGAAGCACCACCGACCGCGGCAAGGTCCTTCTCCTCATGGGTATGCCGGCAGGCATCGAGCCGATGGCCGCGCCGAGCGATGACGACCGTCCCGGCATGATGCAGCGGGGCGCAGGCCAGGTGTGGCGCTACCTCAAGCCGAATGCGAAGCCGGGCAGCACCGATAAGAACGACTACATCAGCTTCACCTTCGTGGAGACCCACCCGGGCTCCAACGACTTCCCGTTCGATCGCATGGAGCGCAAGAACAAGGCCTCCCTGAAGGTTCTCGCGGAGCGTCCCAAACAGCTGGTGGTGAACAAAATTGCCAGCGTCGGAGAGATCCCGCGCTGGGGCATCGTTGAGAACACCCTGGCGGCGACTCCCGCCCAGCTCGCAATCCTCGAGGCGGAGCCCAAGCCGTGGCCCGAGGGCGCGTACTTCCTGGCGACGACCGGCGTGTTCTCCGACACCATGCACCCACTCTGGCTGCACGTGCAGCTCCCCGATGCCGCTCCGGTGGCGACCAACGCCATCGGTCGGGTGTCGCGCAAGACCGATGACAAGGTCATCGGTACCTTTCAGACCACAGTGACTGCGGTCTCGATGACGGGCTATCGGGCGTACGAGCTGACGGTGCCGGTCGATGTCGGCGAGTACAAGGTCGAGATCGCGCTACTGGCCGGTGAGACGCCGATCGCGGTCGGGGCGGCCGACGCTGTTTCCGACCCGTCCAACGAGAGTGGGACCTACATCACGCCCATGTACGTGGGCGTCAACCCGACGCAGGAGACCAACTTCAAGCTCGGCGACCCGTTCAACATCGGTGGCTGGCGGATCATCCCGCGCGCTGATCGAACCTACAGGCCGTCCGAAAAGCTCGTGTACTTCGCGTACATCATGAAGCCCGGCGTGGGAGACAACGGTCAGCCCAAGGTTGCCATGGGCATGAAGCTCACCCAGGACGGCAAGCCGGGGGGGGCGCGGCCACCGATGCCGGTGCAGCTCTCGAAGGTGGCCGAAGGGCTCTACATGTTCGGGCAGGATCTGCCGCTGTCCTCGTTTTCGAAGCCAGGCGAATACGTGCTCGAGCTGACGCTCGAGGACCAGATCAACAAGGTCACGCGGGTGTCCGTCGTCACGCTCAACATGGTGGCGGAGCCGGGGGCGGCGGAGGCCGCCAAGTAGGACTCGTGGACGACGCTCCACGGCCGATCGCCTCTCGCCTGTCGACCGTCGAGGAGGCTGTGGCGGAGTTCCGCCGTGGCCGCTTCGTCATCGTCGTCGACGACGAGGACCGCGAGAACGAAGGCGATCTCGTCATCGCCGCCGAGAGGGTAACCCCGGAGTCCATCAACTTCATGGCCACCCACGCGCGGGGGCTCATCTGCCTCGCGCTCACCGAGCAACGGTGCGACGAGCTTCAGCTTCCGGCCATGGTCGAGCACAACACGTCGCCTCACCAGACGGCGTTCTGCGTTTCGGTCGAGGCGCGGCACCGGACCACCACCGGGATCTCTGCCGCGGACCGCGCCAACACGGTCCTGACGATCATCGACCCGGCGACCAAGCCGCACGACCTCGTCCGGCCCGGGCATATGTTCCCGCTGCGAGCGCGCGCTGGGGGAGTTCTGCAGCGTACGGGGCACACCGAGGCCTCGATCGACCTCGCACGGCTGTCGGGGCTTTACCCGGCGGCCGTCATCTGCGAGGTCATGGACACCGACGGCTCGATGGCTCGATTGCCACGGCTGCTCGAGGTGGCGGCGGAGCACGATCTCAAGGTTCTGGCGGTCAGGGATCTCATTGCCCACCGCCTGCGCACCGAACGGCTCGTTGAACGGGTGGCGGCGCCGCTGATGCCAACGCGCTTCGGCACCTTTCGGGCGTTCGCCTATCGCTCGAAGCTGAGTGGCGAGGAGCACGTCGCGCTGGTCATGGGTGCCATCGATCCGGCCGAGCCGGTGCTGGTGCGCGTGCACTCCCAGTGCCTGACGGGAGACGTGTTCGGGTCGTCGCGGTGCGATTGCGGTCCCCAGCTCGAGATCGCGATGGAGCGCATCGCAGCAGAACGCAAGGGGGTTCTGCTCTATCTTCTGCAGGAGGGGCGGGGCATCGGGCTCGTCAACAAGCTGTGCGCGTATGAGCTGCAGGACGGCGGGGCGGACACGGTTGAGGCCAACCAGCGGCTGGGGTTCCTCCCGGATCAGAGAGACTACGGGATGGGGGCCCAGATTCTGCGCGAGCTGGGCGTGCGCCGCATGCGGCTGATGACCAACAACCCGGCCAAGTACGTGGCTCTGGAAGGGTACGGCTTGGAGATCGTCGAGCGCGTCCCGCTCGAGGTGCCGCCCACCGAGCACACCCGCCGCTACCTCGAGGTGAAGAAGAAGAAGATGGGCCACTTGTTGAAGATGGTGTAGGTCCGTCGCCGCCCCGGCTCGCCCAGAGCTCGCAGCCCGCGCCGTCCTGACAGCCGCACCCGTCGACGGCGGGTGCGGGTCAGCGATTCGTACCCGGATGGGCCGCATGCCCGGGCCTGGATGGGGTCGCACCGGGGGTAGGCTGAGCACGACGACGTCACCATTGGTGTCTTCGTCCAGGTGCGGAAGCACGGGTGGTGGAAGGCGGGAGGGTGCTCGGCGGCGGATGCGCGGGCGTGGGCTGTCGACAGCCGACTCGTGGATCTCGGTCCGGCGCTGGGAAGTGGCCGGGAAGGGCTTGACAGCCACGTGCATTCTGGGAAGGTGAGGTTGTGTTGATCCCTGCACGGGCAGGGGGTGCCCTTCTCCTTGCGCTGCTGACCGGTCTGGTGGCCGACGATGCGGCTTCCGAGCTCCACGAGGTCGTGGAGATGCCGCCGCTTACCTCCATCGGTCTCGCAGTCGCGAGCTCCGCCAGGGTAGATCTGGCGCTCGCAGGCCTCGACGCACAAGTCGAGGCGGCGATGCAGCGGCTCAACGTCCCAGGGTTGGCCGTGGTGGTGGTGGCGGAAGGGCGGGTCGTGTTGCTGCGCGGCTACGGCTGGAGAGATGTTCAGCAGCAGTTGCCCGTGACGGAGCACACGATCTTCCCCCTCGGTTCCGCCACCAAGCCGTTCACTGCCTTCGTGCTCGGGACACTGGCCGACGAGAAGAAGGTGGACTTCTTCGTGCCGGTGCGGAGGGTGCTGCCGAGCTTCCGCCTGTGGGACGCCCTGGCGGGCGAGAGAATCACTCTCGCCGACATGCTCACCCATCGCTCTGGGCTGCCACGCCACGATGCAGTGTGGTACGGCGACTCTGGCCTCACGCGGGCCGAGCTGGTCGGCCGCCTCTCGAAGCTCGAGCCGACAGCCCGGTTTCGCAGTCGGTTCCAGTACTCGAACTTGATGTTCGTGGCCGCCGGGCACGTGGCGGAGGTGGTATCCGGCCAATCATGGGAGCAGTTGGTGCGGGATCGCGTGCTGGTGCCTCTGGGTATGGAGCGCACAGGGTTCTCGCTCGCCCAGGCGCAGGCCCTCGGTGACGTCGCTCGACCGTATCGGGACCGTGAGCATGAGATCGTTCGGGCCCCTTTCAGGGACGTCACCCTCATCGCTCCGGCGGGCGGGCTCTGGTCCTCGGCCGATGACCTTGGACGCTGGCTCCAGATGCTGCTGGCTCGTGGCACCTGGCAGGGGCGGCAGCTCATCGACGAGGGCACACTGACGGCGCTCATGCGCCCCATCACCCCCACCCGGTTGGCCACGGACGACAAGGCCCTGAGCCAGGCGTACTATGGCCTGGGCTGGTTCGTTGACACCTACCGCGGGCGGCTGCGCGCCTATCACGGCGGCAACCTCGATGGCTTCACGGCGCTCGTCACGCTGCTGCCCAACGAGAAGATCGGCGTTGCAGTGCTCGCCAATGCGGGTGGCACTGGGCTGCCGGAGGCGCTGGTTCGGACCGTGGCCGACCGCCTTCTCGGGCGCAGCGGCCAGGATTGGCTCGGGCGAGCAGCGTTGCTGCGCGAAGCAGCTTGGGGGGTTCGTAGTCACCTCAAGGAGATCAGGGCGAAGCGGCGTCTGACCCCCTCAGCGCCGGCTTTGCCCGTTGCCCGGTACGCCGGGCGCTACACGAACCCGGGGTACGGTGACCTCCTGATCGTGGAGAACGGAGCGGCTCTGGAGATGATCTACAACCGCATCCACTCGCCGCTCGAGCACTGGCACTTCGAGACCTTCAACGTGGGCTCGAGCGAGGACCCGAGCTTCGAGGACGTGAAGCTGACGTTCAGCCTCGACGACGCGACCCACGCGACATCGGTGGCGGTCCCGTTCGAGCCCTCTGCCTCACCGATCGTCTTCCGTCGTGCCGACCCGCCCGCGGCTGCTGTCGATTGGCCGGCGGACGGGTTCGGATCGTTCCAGGATGGGGCGACGGTGGTCAGCGTCAGCAGACGAGACGAGCGTGCGTGGTTGAGCTGGCCCGGGGTAGCGGAAGGCGAGCTGGTGCCGGTCTGGACCGATGAGGCACGGATCGCCGGGCGGCCGCCGGTGCGCATCCGCTATGCACCGGCCACGAGTTCACGGCCTCCGAGCCTCATCGCCTTCACCACCGATGCGGTCAGGGTCGCCGACCGGGTGCCGTAGGTCGTGGCGGTGGGCCGCCGCGGTCCCCGACCGAAAGGTCGGCGCGAGGCCGGTCGCAGCAAGCAATGCGCCCCGATCACCCCCTGGACTGCCTCGTCGTCGTGTTGTATACCATATGCACGCGACCGCGACGCACAATGGGTCGCTGGGCGACGGGCCCTGGCGCAGTAGAGCAGACGGGTTGGCTGGCAGGAGACGGGGAGGATGAGGCATGGCCAAGCTGGTGATCGTCGTCGACAACGTCGCCGCCGTACGAGATACCCTCTGCGAGGCCTTGCGGACCATCTACGAGGATCGGATCCGTAGCGGTGAGCTGGCTGTCGAGGGGGTTCCGGACGGTCCCTCCCTGCTCGCTCGTAGCGCCGCGAAGGTCCCGGACCTCGTGTTCATGGATGTGGACATGCCCGACGTAGACGGCATCGACACGTTCTACAGGTTCAAGCAGCAGTTCCCTGCTGCGACCCGGGGGGTGTTTTTCCTCACCGGTCTGGCTGGGGTGCCCTCGACCAACCAGCGCCTCGAGCAGGCGGTGATGGACGGAGCCGGTGGCTTCATGTCCAAACCTACCAGTGCCGCCTCGCTGCACGCGGTGGCCGAACGCATCCTCTTCTCGCGCTGATCCAAAGACTTCACGGGGTTGCAACGGGCGTCCGCGATGGCGTGTGCCAAGGCAACGGCGGCTGGTGGAAATACGAGAAAGCAGCGCGCCGCCGGCTGCGCGCGGGTTGGTGGAGCGGTGTCGGCCGCAGGGTTGCCACCCGTGCCGCACGGCCCATTCGGTGTCCACGACGCCATCCGTCAAAGCAAGACAGTATCGCAGTGAGGGCGCCTCTCGAGCTCGCCAAGACCTTGCGATCCCATCACATAACGTACCGTAACTCATCTCATCCGCGGCCTTGTGTCACGGCGTGAGCCCATAAGACGCGAGCAGCTCGCGGGCGGCGGCACGGCCGGCGGCGACGGCGGTGTCGACCGCTGTGTAGTCGGCCCAGTAGAGGTGGTTGACCTTCGGCGAGACGACGAGATCGGCCTCGGCCAACATGCGGCGCCGGAGCGCCTGCCAGCCCATGGCGGCGGCGCGGAACATCGCCTTGGGGAGGCGGTCGCGGTCGGGGTCACCGGCGGGTAGGCCCTCGCTCGTCTCGACAGCGAGGACGGGGTCACCGAGAGCACGGGCGGCACGCACCGGGATCTCGGCTACGGTGCCGCCGTCTTGCAGGCGGCGGCCGGCCCAGTGGTAGGGCGTGACCACGCCCGGCATCGCCAAGGATGCGGCGACGGCCAAGCGCAGCGGGCCGCTGTCGAGCCAGACCTCCTCGCCGGTGGCGTGGTCGGTGGTGACGATGCGGAAGGGCACCGGCATCTCCTCGATCCGGCGATCGGGCACCAGGAAGTCGACGAGCCTGGAGAACGCCTCGTGCGTCATGGCGTTGCGGGTGAAGACGATACGCAGCAGCCCAAGGCCGCGCTTGAGGCGGGCGAAAGCGCCGGCGAGGCCGGTCTTGCCCTCGATCTCGCCGATGTCGGGTAGCTTGGCGCCCATGCCGCGGGCGATGAACTCGCGCACCTGGTTCTCGGCGCCGGGGTCGCCTAGAAGCAGGAACATCGCGCCGAGCAGCGCCCCCGAGCTGCTGGCAGCCACCGCCTTGAACGGCACGCCGGCGGCGGCGAGCTCGGCCATCACACCAAGGTGGGCGACGCCGCGCATCCCCCCCGAGCCGAGGGCGAGGACGACTCCGGAGCGGAGGTCCTGCAGTCGAGCTGGCGGTGTCTCGTGCCGCATCTGCTCCTTGCCGCGCCGGCGCGGGGGGGCGCCGCCGACCCGGGCGCGGCACTCTAGCACGCGCCGCCACACGGCTTTGCAACCAGGTCCGGTGACCGCCTTTCCACCAGGCCTTTGGTCGTGGTTGTTGTCGCCGGTTCCAGTCACGAGGCGAGCTCGTCGACGCGGTACAATGTTCGTCTATGGTCCTGCCTTTGTTGCTCTGGTACGCCATCTTGACCGTTTTCGGAGCGCTGGCTTTTGGGGCGGTCCGCCGCCTCGGGATCGGCGCCGGGGCCGCCTGGGCCGTGGCGCGTGTGGCCGGCCTCGTCGCGCAGGCGTACGTAGCGTGGCTGGCTGGCAACCTCGGGCTGGTCTGGTGGTGGTGGATCGGCGTGGCACCAATGGCGGTGCTGGCGTGGTGGGGGTTCCGGGAGTGGAAAGGGATGGGCTGGCGGCACCTCGTGGAGCCGGAGCTGATCGGAGTCTGTGCTTTCCTCATGCTTGCGTTTCTTCGGCTCCCGACGCTGGCGGTGACGGCAACCGAGAAACCCATGGATCTGGCGATCCTCAACACGCTGCTGCGGCCGGGGACGTTCCCGCCAACCGACCCGTGGCTGTCGGGGTTCGACCTGCCGTACTACTACTGGGGTTTCATGCCGTGGGTCTTGCCCACGAAGCTTTCGTTGCTGGCACCTGACGCGGTCTTCAACTTGCTGGTGCCGACGCTGGCAATGGTCAGCGCGCAGGCGGCGTGGGCGCTGGCGCGCAGTCTCGGTGGCAGCCGCCGCACCGGGATCATGGCGGCTGGCTTGGTGGTCTTCACCGGTACTCTTGCTGGTTGGCGGCAGTGGCTATCGGGGACCGACCTGGTGGGACTCGACCTGTGGCCGGCTTCGCGGCAGATCACCGGCACGATCACGGAGTTCCCCTTGTTCACGTTCCACCTCGGCGACCTTCACCCGCACCTGCTCGCAGTCCCACTCATGCTGGTGGCTATGTTTTTGGGGCGCGCGTTGAGTGCGCACCGGAAGCAGCCGCCAGCGCCGCTGCTCGGGCTGACGGTGCTGGTGTTCGGGGCCGCCGCCGCCGCCAGCCCGTGGTGTGCGCTCCCCACCGGTTTAGCGATACTCCTGGGCGCGGTAGCGGATGAGCGGAGTTTTCTCGGTTTCCGGGGAGGCGGCTGGAGGCAGTGGGGAACGGTGGCGGCGATCGGGGCCGGCGGCTGGCTCGCGTACTCGCCGTTCTGGCTCCGGTTCCACCCGCCAGCGGAGGGTTTCGGTCTGGTCACGGCCGGAACCCGGGTCGACCAGTTCGTTTTGTTGATGGGGGCGTTGATCCTGCCGTTGTTCCTGACGTGCGGAGAGCTGGCGTGGCGCTGGGGTGGGCTCGATCGAGCGTGGCGCCAGCTCATGCGCGCGACCTGGCTGGCCGGTACGGTCGCACTGATCGTGCTGTCGCGCCGGTTCGTGCTGGGGCTGGCGATCGGTCTCGGAGCCGTTATGCTGGCGACGGTGCTGCGAGGCAAGGTGCGGCCGGTGCGTCCGGCACTGGCACTGGCATTGGTGGGCCTGGCGCTGCTGGCGTTGATGGAGCTCATCTACTTCAAGGATCCCTACGGAACCGAGTACTACCGCATGAACACGGTTTTCAAGGCGACCCACATGGCGTTCGTGGTGCTGGCGGTCACGGCGCCGGTGCTGCTCGGGTTTCTGCGGCGCCGCCGGCCATGGCTTGCCGTGTTCTCGGCTGTTGTGGTGCTGGCCGCTGGGCTGCCACAGCTCGCGGCGCTGGGGGTCCGGGCGTTCGGCGAGAGGCCGGGGAGCTGGAGCGGGCTGCGCTGGATGGCCGAAGGTGAGCCCGAGGTCGTGGCTTGGTTGCGCACGCAGCCCAGGGGGACGGTGCTCATCGAAGCGGTAGGGGACGCGTACTCCGACGCCGCCCGGATGTCGGCGTCCTCTGGTGTGCAAGCGGTGCTCGGGTGGGACAACCACGAGGGGGTGTGGCGCGGTTCGTCGATCAACGAGGAGACGGGACGCCGACGGCGTGCCGTCGAGACGCTGTATCGCGCCGCCGACCCCGAGCAGGTACGCACGATAGCTCGCGAGCTCGGCGCCCACCTGATCGTCGTCGGCTCGGTGGAAGAGCGTCTGTATCCGGAAGCGGGGCTCGACGCAGTGCGCGGCGCCGGACCGGTCGCATTCCGCGCCGGGGTGTGCACCGTCGTGCGCATCGCGCCCGTAGAGGGGACAGGGGTCGGAGAACACGAGACAGGTATCAGCACGGTTTCCGCCGCTTGCGACTCCCGGCTCTCGGCTTTCGGCTGGCGAGGCGGGGGTGCCCCGTGAGTCGCCGTGAGCGCTGGGCATGGATCGCCCTCGTCCTCGGCGCCCTGCTGCTGCGGCTGCTCGATCTCGAATCGAGACCACCCCACCATGACGAGTCGGTGCATGGCGACTTCGCGCATGCTGTGCTGGTCGAACATGTTTACCGCTACGACCCGACGTACCACGGGCCGCTGCTGTTCTACGTCACGGCGCCGATATTCGGCCTGTTCGGCGAGAGCAACACGACACTCCGCCTGTACCCGGTGGCGTGTGGGGTGGCGCTGGTCGCGCTGCCGTTTTTCCTGCGCCGGCGGATGGGACCGCGGGCCGCGTGGTGGGCCGGCCTGGGCGCCGCCATCTCGCCGTCGCTTTTCTACTACTCGCGGTTCGGGCGCAACGAGGCAATGGTGCTGCTGTCCACCGCAGCGGCGCTGGCGCTGTTCTGGCTGGTACGGCGGCACGGTCCCCGGCTCATCCCGCACATCGGCTGGGTTGCGGCGCTGCACGCCATCTCCAAGGAGACGATCTACGTCATCACCCCGCTCATCGGCCTCGCTGCGTTTGCTGCCGGGTGGCGTGAGGGCCTGTGGAACGGCGTACGCAAGGGGTTTTTCTGGTTCGACCGGTATCGTATCCAGATCGCGACAGCGCTCCTTTGGGCGTTCGTCGTGTGCATGACCGCGTACACGTTCTTTTTCTACCACCCCGAGGACTTTCTCTTTCCCTTGAAGGCGGTCAAGTACTGGTACGGCCAGCACGCGACCGAGCGCGTCGGGGGGCCGTGGTTTTTCTACCTGCATCGCTTGGCGTTGTACGAGTTTCTGCCGATCGTGGCGGCAGTTGCCTGGTGTATTCGACGCTGGAACCGGTTGCGCCGGGTCGAGGTGTTCTGCCTGGTCTGGGGCGTGGCGTCGATCGCCATGTTCTGCTACCTCGGCGAGAAGGTACCGTGGCTTTTGGTGTACCAGGTCCTGCCGTTCATCCCGCTGGCGGGGATGCAGCTCGGGCGGACGTTCGGTCCGAGCGGGCGGTGGTGGTCGCGCACGCTGGCCGGGGTGGGGATCGCTGCCACCGTCTGGAGCACGGTGGCGTCCTCGTTCCTGTACCCTTCGCTCACGCCCGCGAGCCCGCACGCCGAGATGATGGTTTTCGTGCAGACGACACCAGAGGCGGGTGAGGTCGCGAAGCGCGTCAAAGCGATGGCCAAGGTGCCGCACGAGGGAACGATCGCCACCGTGCAGGGCGAGGCGGCGTGGCCGTACTCCTGGCAGTGGAAAAGGCTACCGGTGTATTGGGATCTGCCGGGGGAAGGCATGCGGCCGCTGGTGGCCCTGTGCGACGTCGACAAGGAGCAGGAGATGCGGGCGCGGCTGGGCGACGGATACACGATGCGCCGCGTGCCGCTGCGAGCGTGGTGGGTGGAGGACGTCGAGGGAGTAACGGCAGGCGCGGTCGTGAGGTGGTTTTTCACTCGCCGGGCCTGGTCCGAGATCGGCTCCACGGACATGCTGGTCTTCGAGGCGAGCCGTCCATGAGGGCGGCGGTGGGAGGGAGTGGGCAGTGAGCATCGAGCTATCGGTCGTCGTGCCGGTCTACAACGAGGAAGAGAACATCCCGGAGCTCCACCGGCGGCTCGCAGCCGTCCTTGCACCGCTCGTGAGGTCGTACGAGATCGTCTTCGTGGACGACGGCTCGGCTGACCGCACGTGGTCGGTGGTCGGTGAGCTGGCGGCCGCCGACCCGCACGTCAAGGGGCTGTCGTTCTCACGCAACTTCGGGCACCAGGCGGCGTTCACGGCCGGCCTCGACCACGCGGGCGGCGAGGCCGTGGTGATCATGGATGCCGACCTGCAGGACCCGCCGGAGCTTCTCCCCGAGCTCGTGGCCAAGTGGCGCGAGGGCTACGACGTGGTCTACGCCCAGCGCTCCAGGCGTGAGGGCGAGACGGCGTTCAAGCTGGTCACCGCGGCGGCGTTCTACCGGTTGCTGCAACGCCTCACGCAAGTGGACGTGCCGGTCGATACCGGGGACTTCCGGCTCATGAGCGGTAAGGCGGTGGAGGCGTTCCGACGTCTGCCGGAGCGCCACCGCTTTACGCGCGGGCTGGTGGCGTGGATGGGGTTCCGCCAGATCGGCGTCCAATACGTCCGCGCAGCGCGCCGTGCCGGCGAGACCAAGTACACGATGCGCAAGATGTTGCGGCTGGCCACTGACGGGTTGACGGCGTTCTCGCGCCTGCCGCTGCTGGCGGCGCTGTGGACCGGTGTGGCCTTGGTAGGCGTGGGTGCTCTCGGTGCGCTCGGCTTCGTGGCCGCGCGGCTGTCGGGGACTTACGTGTCCGGGCTGTGGGGGCTTGCCGCCGGCGTGCTGGCGCTCGCCGGGGTCCAGCTCGTGGGGCTCGGCCTTCTCGGGGAGTGGGTGGGCCGGATCTACGAGGAGGTCAAGGGGCGCCCGCTCTACCTGGTGCAGGCGACGGCGAACCTCGGCTCCCAGCCCGTGGCCCGCCGCCGGTGACCGGGGATCAGCCCGACGATACCCTCGTCCTGGGCTCGACAACGTCGTCCCGGACCTGCCCGTCGCCGGGCTCGGGAGCCGCTGCCTCGCCGCCTTCATCGACCAGCTCATCCTGTCCCTCGTAGGCCTCGTGGGCGTGGTGGCCGGGATCGCCGGCGCCTGGGCCATTTGCTTCGAGTGGAGCGTCGTGGTGGTGATCCTGCAGGTCCTGGTCGGGCTGTTCATTGTCAACACCGGGCGTTGCTTCGTGGTCTTCGAGCTGGCGCTCCAGGCCATCGCTGCCTACCTCACCACGCTCGTTGTGCACGGAGTTGGTCACGTTGTCCCGGTTGCCTGAGCCGGGAGACCTCATCTGTTTGGGCCCGCGAGGGCTGACCTTGAAGCGCTGACCGGCATGCCTGGGGATGACACCTGGCGGTGTGCGGTACCAGCATGCCGCGAGTGCTTACCCAGCAGCTCGCCCACCATGATCGGCCTCTGGGCCCTCTCGCGGTGGACCCATCCAGGGCTTTTCGGCTGCGTGGCACCGGTCTGGTAGACTTCGCGGTCGCGTGGCGCCGAGGCGTCCGCCCGGGAGGGTTTCTCATGCACATCGCGGTGGTTGGCAGTGGGTATGTCGGGTTGGTGACCGGCGCCTGCCTGGCCGATTTCGGTATGTACGTGACCTGCGTAGATAAGGACGAGCACAAGATCGCCATGCTCAAGCGCGGCGAGGTGCCGATCTACGAGCCTGGGCTGGACTCGCTCATCGCCACGAACGTCAAGGCCGGGCGCTTGCACTTCACGACCGAGCTCAAGGAGGCCGTGGAGAAGGCGCTGGCAGTCTTCATCGCCGTCGGCACTCCGCCGCGGGAAGACGGGTCAGCCGACCTCACGTACGTGGTGCAGGTGGCCGAGGCGATCGCCGATTACATGGACGGATACAAGGTGGTCGTCACCAAGTCGACGGTGCCGATCGGCACCGGCCAGCTCATCGAGAAGACGATCAGGGAGCGCAACGGCCGCTTTCCGTTCTCGGTCGTCTCCAACCCCGAGTTCCTGCGCGAGGGCTCGGCGATAGCCGACTTCATGCGGCCAGACCGGGTGGTCATCGGTGCCCGCGATCCGCAAGCCGTGGCGATCATGAAGGATATCTACGCGCCGCTATACCTTATCGAGACGCCGTTCGTGATCACCAACGTCGAGTCCTCGGAGCTCATCAAGTACGCCTCGAATGCCTTCCTGGCGACCAAGATCACCTTCATCAACGAGGTGGCTCGACTGTGTGAGCGGCTGGGCGCGGACGTGCACCACGTGGCCAAGGGAATGGGCCTCGACGGCCGCATCGGCCCGAAGTTCCTGCACCCCGGTCCGGGCTACGGCGGCTCCTGCTTTCCCAAGGACACCAAGGCGGTAACCGACATTGCTCGCCACGTCGGCTGCCCGTTCGAAATCGTCGAGACCGTGGTCAAGGTCAACGAGGACATCAAGCACCGGATGATCGACAAGATCCGCGAGGCGTGTGGCGGCTCGGTAGCAGGCCTGACGCTCGGTGTGCTCGGCCTGGCATTCAAGCCGGAGACCGACGACATGCGCGAGGCTGCGGCGATCCCGATCCTTCAGGCGCTCGTGCCCGAAGCCGCGGCGGTGCGCGCCTACGATCCGGCTGCGATGAGCAATGCCCGCGAGCTTCTGCCTTCAGGGATCATCTACTGTGAGGACGCCTACGATGTGGCGCAGGGTGTCGACTGTCTGATCATCATGACCGAGTGGAACCAGTTCCGCTCGCTCGATCTCGAGCGCCTGAAGTCGTTGGTCCGGGTCCCACGCATCGTCGACCTCCGCAACGTCTACGAGCCCGATCGGATGCGTGAAGACGGCTTCCAGTACGAGTGTGTCGGGCGGGCGGCGCGGTTGCAGAAGCTGGGCTGAGACGAACGCGGGCAGGCGGCGCGCTGGCGGAGCGGGGCGAGACCTGCGCTACCCTGTGACGGTCCAGTCGTACATGACTGGAATTTCAGCCGGCCCTGGTGTATTGTCGGATTGTAGCCATGAGTGTGGAATGCACATGAACGAGCGCCGTGCGGTTCCCAGAGTCGAGGTACCGCAACCAGTTCCAGCCAAGGTCAAGGCCGCCTTGCCGGCGCGTGTTCTCGATATCTCGTCCCAGGGAGCGCAGCTCGAGGTGACGACGTCGCTTCGCCCGCTCACCAGTTGTGACCTGCGCATCTCGCTGCCGGACGGCGAGGTGACGATCCGATCTGTGGTGCGGCGATGCCGGGCCTGGGGCTTCGGCCTCGACGAGAAGGAGCAGCGTGTACTGCTCTATCGGGCCGGAGTCGAGTTCTCGGAGGTCGCGCCCGAGGTGCTGGCGAGGTTGTCGTCGGCGTTTCTCTACCAGGCGCCGCCCACCATGGCCGACGAGCCAATTGAGGACGAAGCGGGTTCTGAGCTTCGATTCCTCAGGGACGAGAGCGGCGACCTTCGCCGCGCGCCGGTGAACGGCCCGGTGAAGATCAAGTTCGACACCGCGGTGTTCAACGCCATGATGCGCGAGGCGGCGAAGCAGGCGGCTGCCGAGACTCCGGCCGGCGACCCGCACGAGGAAGCCACCGATCCGCTCGTTGTCATCGACGAAGAACAACGATGACGCTACCGGCGACCGAACGCCGCAGCGACGCGGCGTGCGGCGGTCAGCGTCGACCTCTCGTCGATCGTCAGCAGCTCTCGGTTCTGGAGAAGGATCCGACCCCGCACCACGACGTGCAGCACGTCGGCGGCTCGCGCTGCGTAGGCGAGGTGCGAGTACGGGTCGTGCAGCGGGGTCGCGTGGGGCGCGTCGACGCCCAGGCACACGAGGTCGGCCTCCTTGCCGATCTCGAGGGTGCCGATGCGGTTGTCGAGCCCCAGCACGCGGGCGCCGCCGAGGGTCAACATCTCGCCGAGCTGGCGCGCCGGCAGGCAGGTTGGAGAGCCCGAGACTCCCTTGTATAACAACGCCGCGAGCTGTGCGTCGCGCAGCAGGTCGAGGGTGTTGTTGGAGGCCGCGCCGTCGGTGCCGAATCCCACCTTGACGCCGGCCTCCAGCATCTGTGGTACCGGTGCGACACCGCTCGAGAGCTTGAGGTTCGAGACGGGGTTGGTCGCCACCCCGACCTCGAGCTCGGCCAGGAGCTCGAGGTCATCGGGCGAGACGTGAACGCAGTGAGCAGCGATCGTACGCTCGGAAAGGATCCCGAGGTCCGCGAGGTAGGCAGCGGGCGTCACGCCCTTGTCGCGCAGTAGCTCGTCCACCTCCTTGCGCGTCTCGGCGAGGTGGATCATGAGCGGGGCATCGAACTCCTCCGCCAGCTCGGCGGCCTTGACGAGGTTCGAGGCGGAGAGCGAGTAGGGGGCATGGGGGGCCAGCGCACCGGAAACCAACGGGTGGGAGCGAAAGCGCTGGAGCAGCTCGCGCGACAGACGAAGCCCTGCTTCAGGCGAGGGCGCAGCCGGCGTCGGGTGGTCGATGAGCCCCTCGCCAACCACGGCGCGCAGCCCTACATCCGCCAGCACCTCGCCGATACCGAGGGCGAAGAAGTACATGTCGCACACCGTCGTGACTCCGGCGCGGATGCACTCGGCGGCCGCCAGCCGCGTGCCGACCGCCACCGTATCCGGGCGCATGAACGCCCCCTCGGCTGGCCAGATGTGCTGGGAGAGCCACTCCTGCAGCAGCAGGTCGTCCGCGAAGCCGCGCAGCAACGTCATGGCCAGATGGGTGTGGGTGTTGACGAACCCTGGGAGGATGAGCCCGCCGCCAGCGTCGAGGATCGACGCAGTCGGGACCTGCTCCACGAGCTCCGCCGCCGCCGCCACCGCGACGATGCGCCCATCGCGCACCGCCACCGCACCGTCTGCGAGCGGCTGGCTTCCGGGCGCCATGCTGAGTACGGTGCCGTTGGTGATGATGAGATCGCACTCCATCGCCCCTCCTGGCGCCGCCGCCGTGGGCGCGGCGCAACTGGTGATGGTACACGAGGACACTACCAGGAGCCCGAAGAGCCCCCGCCGCCGAACGATCCACCGCCACCGGAAAAGCCGCCGAAGCCGCCTCCTCCCCAGCCACTGCCGCCTGAGGAGCCCCAGCCGCCGGGCCCGCCCCACCAGATCCCGGAGCGGCGGCCCCGCCGTCGGCGGCCGTCCAGGCTCTGAAGGAGCAGTAGGAGCACCACCGTGACGATCAAGGGCAGCACCGACGAACCGTGCCCGGATCGCCGTTTCGGGGTCGGCAGTGGCTCACCGGCGAAGATGCGCTCGAGGCTAGAGACGAGGGCGCCGATCCCCTCGGCGTAGTCGCCGCGTCCGAACGCTGGCTTGACCTGCTCGGCGAGCAGCCGTGAGGCGAGAGCGTCGGGGATCTTCTCCTCGAGGTCGTAGCCGACCTCGAGGCGCATCCGCCGGTCCTGGATGAAGGCGAAGAAGATGAGACCATCATCGAGCCCTTTTCGACCGACCTTCCACGCCGTGGCGGAGCGGATCGTGAAGTCCTCGAGGTTCTCGCCTCCGAGGGAGGGGAAAAGCACGACAATGACCTGGTGGCCGGTACGCTGCTCGAGGCTACGCAGCCGGTCGTCGAGCCGCGCCGCCTCTTTGGGTGCGAGCACATCGGCGCGGTCCGTAACCCACGCCGTCGGCGCCGGCGGCACCTCGAGCGCCGCCGCGGACGCCGCGACCAGTAGGCAGGCGCCGCCGAGTGCGCGCATCGGTCAGAACTTGACCTGCGGCGGTCGGTCGGAGCCCGGCGTGGCCTGGAAGTACGGTCGCTCCGAAAAACCGAGAAGGCCGGCGACCAGCACCGTGGGGAAGCGTCGCCGGGCGGTGTTGAACGCCTGCGCCGCGTCGTTGAAGCGCTTGCGTTCGACGGCGATCCGGTTCTCGGTGCCCTCGAGCTGAGCTTGCAGGTCGCGGAACGCCTCGGTGGCTTTGAGCTCCGGGTAACGTTCCACCACCACCAGCAGGCGCGAGAGGGCGGACGAAAGGCCGTCTTGGGCCGACTGGAACTGCTGAAGCTCGCCGGCGGTGGGCACGCGGCCGAGATTGATCTGGCTGATCTTGGCGCGGGCCTCCACGACCGCGGTGAGGGTGTCGCGTTCGAAGTCCCGCGCGCCCTTGACCGTTTCCACGAGGTTCGGGACGAGGTCGGCCCGACGCTGGTAGACGTTCTCCACCTGCCCCCACGCAGCCTTGACGCTTTCGTCGAGGCCGACGAGGCGGTTGTAGGAGCCGAGGGCGACGACCATTGCGAGCACGAGCGCGATCACTGCGACAACGGCGCATCCGATTGCGAGCTTTTTCATGCCGGTCCTCCCGCCGCGGTGCTGCCGCGACCGTGACATTCTACGCCGAGGGCTCGAGGAGCTTGGCCCCCACCGGCCCGTTTCCACCCCAGACGGTGTCATCTGGCTGTGGCCGCCGCTTCCACCGCTTGTGCATCCACACCCACTGGCTCGGGTGCGAGCGGATCTGAGCCTCGATCCTTTCGGTCAGCCGGGCGGTGAGCAGGCTGGCACGCTCCTCGAGGGTGCCAGTGTCCGGATGGGGCAGTGGGGGCTCGAAACGAAGCTGCATGCGCCCATCGGGCAGGCGCGTGGCGAAGCCGGGCACCACTGGGACGCCGGTGCGCAGAGCCAGCAGGGCGGCCCCGACCGGTGTCCAGGCGGGGTGGCCGAAGAAAAGAACGAAGGCACCCGGGGCATCGATGTCCTGGTCGATCAGGAAACCAGCTACTCGACCGCGGCGCAGAGCGCGGACCAGCCGCCCGCCGGCTTCCGGGCCACGAATGACGGTGTCGCCGCCGAAACGCCCCCGCAGCCTCCTGGCCACCCGGTCCAGGCGCGGGTCGTAGACCTCGCGAGCCGCCACGCTCATCGGGATACCGGCGGCACCCAGCGCCAGGTTCATCCACTCCCAGTTGCCGCAGTGGGCCGTGACCAGCACCGCGCCGAGCCGCTCGTAGCAGGCGTCGGCGAGGTGGTCGAGGCCCACGAGCTCGGTGCGCTCGAGCAGCGCCTGCGGTGACACCGACCACAGCCAGGCGATCTCACCGAGAAGCGCTCCGATGTGGCGCGACGTCCCCGCGAGCGTGGTGGCCCGCCACGCCTCGTCCAGCGCAGGGAAGGCGGCTTCGAGGTTGTCGAGAGCCTGGAGGCGGTCTTTGCGGGCAAGGTGAAAGGCCAACGTTCCCACCCCGCAGCCGAAGGCTCGCAGCCCGGCCAGCGGAAACGGGCGGGAGGCACCCAGAAAGCCGCGTAGGATCGTGTATCCGAGATCGTGGCGTAGGCGTCGCAGGCGGTGTCCCACGAGCGCGATCGTACTATCATCCGCGGCGGAGGCGCGCGTGAGCCCGAGGCTGGGAGGCCTGTTCATCGTTGCGTCGCCTTCGGGCGGCGGCAAGACCACGATCATCCGCGAGGTAATGGCGGCGATGGCGGAGCGTGGTTGGCCGTCCCACTTTTCGGTCTCCCACACCACACGGGCGCCGCGCGAGGGCGAGCGGGAGGGGGTGGACTACCACTTCGTGGACCGCTCGACGTTCCAGACCATGGTCACGCGTGGCGAGTTTCTGGAGTGGGCTGAGTACGTCGGTAACCTCTACGGCACCTCCCGGGCGACGGTCGATGCGCAGCGGGCGGGTGGCGCTGACGTTTTCCTCGACATCGAGGTGCAGGGAGCCGAGCAAGTGCGAGCCCACGTGCCCGAGGCGGTGAGTGTGTTCGTGCTGCCGCCCTCTCTCGCCGTTCTGCGTCAGCGGCTCGCTGGCCGCGGCAAGGACGCCCCAGCCGTGATCGAGAAGCGTATCCACATTGCGTTCAGGGAAATGACTCACTACGTCGAGTTCGACTATGTTATCATCAACGATCGCCTCGATGAGGCGGTGCAGGCGTTGGACGCCATCGTCGTAGCGGCGCACTGCCGGACGGCGCGGCGGGCAGCGCTGGCGGAGCGGATCCTGGACGACTTCCGGGCCGCATGTACGGAGGCTTGATGTTTCAGTTGCCCGAGGCTGTCGAGAGCACGTTCCGGTTCATTCTGATCGCGGCGAAGCGCGCCGAGCAGCTCATCGGCGGCGCTCGGGCGCGGCTGGCTCCCAGGGGCGTCAAGCCCACCAGCATCGCGCTCGAGGAGCTCATGGCGGGAGCTGTGCCGTGGCACGCAGTCAGCGCCGAGGAGTACGAGCTGCTCAAGCAGCAGGCGACCCTGGAGCGCGAGCGCGAGGAGCAAGCCCCGCTGTTCCCGACCCCGCTGCCGGTAGTGGCGGTTGCGGTCGAGCCGGAGGTCGAGACCGAAGACGAAGAGTTCGAGGAGGATCTGGATGCTCTCGACTTCGAAGACGACCTCGAGGTAGACGATCCCAACACCGAGGACCTGCTGGCCGAGGCACCGCTGGAAGAGTGAACCGGTGGCGGAGCGCGACGAGCGCGATCTCCTGCTCTATCTCCGGGATCTGCGGTGGCTCGACGTGGATCGTGGTGCCGGTGCGGGGGAGTTCCTAGCTGATAACCTCCCTGAGGCCTCGGACGGTTCGAAGGCACCGCTGGACGCCTTGGCGGTGCAGGCCTCGAGCTGCCGGCGGTGCCGGCTGGCCGCCAACCGCCGCAAGGTCGTTTTCGGAGTCGGCAACCCCCATGCTCGTCTGATGTTCGTGGGCGAAGGGCCGGGTGCCGAGGAGGACGCTCAGGGCGTGCCGTTCGTTGGCCGGGCCGGGCAGCTTCTCACGGCGATGATCCGCGCCATGCGTCTGCGTCGTGAGGATGTCTACATCGCCAACATCGTCAAGTGCCGGCCTCCAGGCAACCGCGACCCCGAGTCGGACGAGGCGGCGGCTTGCCTGCCCTATCTGCGGCACCAGATCGAGCTGGTGGATCCGGCGGTCATCGTGCTGCTTGGCCGCGTCGCCGCTCGCTTCTTGCTCGGCACGACAGCCCCCATGCACTCCTACCGCGGGGTTTGGACGAGTTGGGAGGGACGGGATGTCTTGCCGACCTTCCACCCGGCGTACCTGCTTCGCAACCCCGCCGCCAAGGCCCAGGCGTGGACGGACCTGCAACAGCTTCGTGCTTTCTGGGGGCCTGAGTGAACCAAGGTCCTTTTGCTCAAATGCTTGAGTGCGCACGCCGCGAGCACTGCGCCGTGCTATAGTCGCTGCGACAGATGCCGCCTCACTGGCCTTTTTCTCGGTCGCTTCTGTACCCGCTGACGGCCGTGCTGGTCGCCTTGGCGGTCGTGCCGGTCGGAATGCTCGGCTGGGGTTTCGTGACCTCCAACCGCGAGCAGGTCGCGACGCTCGAGAAGCAGTACCTCACGCGTCAGTCCGTGGGTCTGGCGAGCGAGATCGAGCTCCGCTTCCTGGGGTCGGTCGGTAGGTTGCGGACAGCCGCCGAGATCCTGCGTTCGGGGGCGAAAGGGCCGTTGGACGGGGAGGCCGCGTCGGCGCTGCTGCGTGACCTCGCCGCCGGCTCACCGAGCACGGTGCTGTTGCGGCTGCTCGACGATGCCGGCAAAGGGACGTTTCTGCAGGGTGCGGGGCTGTCGGACGAGGCCTTGCGGCGTCTCGAGCCTCGGTTGGGAAACGTCTTCACAGCCACACTTCAGGGTGAGCCGGTGAATGAGCTCATCGAGCGGCTGCCGTCGGTGGGCTCGGTGATCCTGGTCTCATTGCCTGTCCGTGATGCTCAGGACGAGGTCGTGGGGGTACTGCAGGGCGTCGTGGCATTGCAGGATATCGCGTCGCTCCTTGTCCAGGACAGCGGTTTGGGTGTCACGGTGGACGTCGTCGACCACCAGGGGATGGTGCTGTTTTCCAGCGATCGTAACCGGGTCGGCCGTGACGCCCGAGCCAATCCGCTGGTGGCGCAGTTCGTGCGCAGGCCGGTGCGCCTCACGATGACCTACCAGGATCCGTTGCGCGGTGACGGGAGCGAGATGCTGGGCTCGCTCTGTCCGGTCGGGGACCCGTCGTGGGCGGTCGTTACCGCGCGGGACGTCGACGTCGCTTTTGCGGCCGTCAACGCCATGGCCGCCCGCAGCTTCCTCCTGGCAGTGCTGACCGGCCTGGTCGCCATGCTTGCCGGGATCATGCTCGCGCGCCGGATCACCCTGCCATTGCGCAAGCTGGCCGACGTGACCACGGCCGTGGCGGGAGGTGATTTCACCCAGCGGGCGCCGGTGGCGTCGCGCAACGAGATGGGCCAGCTCGCCGAGAACTTCAACGTCATGACCGATGCGGTCGACCGCTATGTGCGCTCGCTGCGACAGGCTTTGCAGGAGAACGAGGAGCTCCTCATCGATTCGATTCGGGCGCTGGCAGCGGCGATCGACGCCAAGAACCCGTACACGCGCGGCCACTCGGAGCGGGTGAGCCAGTACGCGGTGGCGGTGGCCCACCACTTCGGGGTCAAAGGGCGGGAGCTCAAGCAGGTCGAGATCGCTGCGCTGCTGCACGACGTGGGTAAGATCGGCATCGAGGATGCCATCCTGCTCAAGCCCGAGGCACTGACGGCCGAGGAGTTCGCGCAGATGCGTAACCATGTGGTCAAGGGGGCGGCCATCGTGAGCCCGATCAAGCGTCTCAAGGACATGCTCCCGGGTATCCGGTCTCACCACGAGAACTGGGACGGCAGTGGCTATCCCGACCGTCTGCAAGGCGATGCCATCCCACTCGTTGCCCGACTCATCGCCATCGCCGACGTGTTCGACGCCATGACCACGGATCGGCCGTACCAGAAGGGCATGAGCCTGGAGGCCGCGATGGAGCGGCTACGGGCCATGGCCGGACAGCGCTTGGATCCCAAGGTCGTGGATGCGTTTTTCGGTGCGGTCAGGGCTGGGGACCTGGTTCCCATCGCCCGTTCGGAGGTTGCATGAGAGCAGGCCGGATCTTCGAGATCATCTTCTTCGCCGGGCTTGTCGCGATCATTTCCGGTTGTGGCAGCAGCGCGCCGGCGCCCCCGAAAGTGGCACCTGAGCTCGACCCCAACGACCCGCTGGCGGCGATCAAGCTCATGCAGCGTGGGCAAGCCATGCTCGCCGAGGGGAGGGTGGACGGGGCAGTGGAGCACTTCCAGGCGGCGAGGACGCTGCAGCCAGGCAACCCCACCATCCACAACGTGCTCGGCGTCGCCGAGCTGAGACGTCGCAACGCGCAGGCGGCAGTTGCTTCTTTCAACCGGGCTTTGGAGCTCGCTCCGACGTACTCCGACGCCCGCAACAACCGTGGAGCAGCGTACCTACAGCTCGGTCAGCTCGCCATGGCCGAGGCCGATTTCCTGGCGGTGCTTTCGGACGCAACCTACGCGAATCGGGCGGGCGTGTTCTTCAACCTAGGCTCGTTGTACCTGCGGAAAGGGAACCTTTCGGCGGCAGGGGAGAACTTCCGTCGCGCGACCGCGAGCGGTGGTCCGGTGGACGCCTACCTCGCACTCGCCGACGTCGAGGAAAGGCTGGGGCACCGCGAGCTGGCCGAGAAGGCGTACCTCGAGGCGCTGGCGCGGGCACCAGAGCGCGCCGACATCGGGATGGCGCTGGCGAAGCTGTATGAGAGCCAGGGCCGCACCAAGGAAGCCGAGGAGCAATACCAGCGGATCCTGAGCGTCAGCCCGGATTCCCCGGAAGCGCATCTGATCCGGGCCAAGCAGGGGAAGTGACGGTGCCGTTCCAGTACCTGCTGACCAACCTCCTGGTGGACGTTCAGGGGGCGCATGGGGCGATCTTCCTCGACTGGGAGGGTGAGGCCGTCGAGTACGTCACGCGGCAGGCGACACCATACGAGCTCAAGATCGAGGGGGCCTACCACGGGATCTTCCTCAGACGCCTACAGAAGGTCTCGGAGCATCTCGGCTCCGGGGCGGTGGTTTCCGTCACGCTCGTCGGCCAGCACCTCAAAGTCATCGGCCAGAACCTGAAGGGCGGCTACTACCTGCTCCTGCTCATGGAGCCGGCATCCCCGCTGTCCCATGCCGTGCGGGCAATGCAGCGGACGGCCGAGGCACTCAACCGCGAGATCGTATAACGGCCGATCGGGCTCTGGTCGGAGGGGACGAGGGCAGGGTACACTTTCCATCTGCCCCTGCCGATCGTCGGCGAGGCAGCCATGACGGCCAGACAGCGAGGAGGTTCTGTGCAGCTTCTGGAGCGATTGCGGCGGGGACTCGGCGCAACGAGGAGCGTGCTCTTCGAGCACTTCCGCGCTTCCGCGTGGCACCTGTCCCCCGAGGCCCTCGAGGAGGTCCTGCTGGCAGCCGATGTAGGTGTCGAGGCGGCGGAAGCGGTCGCTGGCGAGTTCGAGCGGGCCCGTCGAAAGGGTGAGATTGGAGCTGGAGAGGAGGCGGATTGGCTGCGTCGGCTGGTGGCGCGGCAGCTTTCAGCGTCGACCAGCTCGGTGCGGCGCGGCACCCCGCACGTCGTGCTGGTGGTCGGTGTCAACGGGACCGGAAAGACGACCACGGCGGCAAAGCTCGGGGCGGTCGTCAAGGCGGGCGGCGGCATGCCCTTGCTCGTGGCCGCCGATACCTTCAGGGCGGCAGCCATCGAGCAGCTTCAGAGCTGGGGGCGTCGGTTGGCAATCGAGGTGGTCGCACAACGCCCGGGTGCTGACCCCGGTGCCGTGGTCTTCGACGCACTCCAGGCGGCGGTGGCGCGCGGTATCAGCGATGTGCTCATCGATACGGCCGGCCGTCTTCACACCAAGCACAACCTGATGGCGGAGCTCGACAAGGTGCGTCGCGTCTGCAGCCGAGCCGTGCCTGGAAGCCCCCACGAGGTCCTCTTGGTGCTCGATGCGTCGACCGGGATCAACGGGCTTGCGCAAGCGCGTGAGTTCCGCACTCACGGCGGCGCCACCGGTGTCGTGCTCACCAAGCTCGACGGCACGGCCAAGGGCGGCGTGGTTCTGGCGGTGGCGCGCGAGCTGCAGCTTCCCGTGCGTTGGATCGGTGTCGGCGAGACACCCGAGGACCTGCTGCCGTTCGACCCCGACACCTTCACGACCGCGCTTTTGGAGGGGTTGCGGTGAGCGCCGTGTGGTCCACCCTGATGGGTGAAGCCCTCGAGCTGGCGAGCAAGGGGAGATACGGCGTGAGCCCGAACCCCATGGTCGGGGCCATCGTGGTGGACCGCGATGGACTCGAGGTGGGGCGGGGTTACCACGAGCAGTGTGGTGGTCCTCACGCCGAGGTGGTCGCGCTCGCCCAGGCTGGCTCGCGCTCGGCCGGTGGCACGCTGGTCGTGACGCTGGAGCCCTGTGTTCATCACGGCCGGACTCCCCCATGCGTCGACGCCGTGCTTGCTGCCGGGATCGCCCGGGTCGTGGTGGGTAGCCGGGATCCCAACCCGCTGGTCAACGGCCACGGCGTCGAGACACTTCGGGCGGCGGGGGTGGAGGTGGTCGAGGGTGTTCGAGGGGAAGAGTGCGAGCGCCTCAACCGGCGGTTCGGTCACTGGATGAGGAGCGGCCTTCCGTTCGTGACCCTCAAGATGGCGGTCACGCTGGACGGCAAGATCGCGGCCCGTGGCGGACGCTCGCGGTGGATCACCTCCGAGGCGTCACGGCGAGCTGGTTACGCGCTGCGGGAGGAGTACGACGCAATCCTGGTCGGTATCGGGACGGTCATGGCCGATGACCCCAGGCTGCGGCGCCACCTCGGCCTCAACCCGAGCCCTCACATCGTCCGTGTCGTGCTCGACAGTGAGCTGCGGCTGCCGCTCACCAGCCAGCTCCTCAGCCAGGAGCCGGGCGACGTTATCGTCTTCTGCCGCGCTCCGGCTGCGGCCGATCGCGGGCAGGAGCTCGAGCGGATCGGTGTCACCGTCGTTGAGGTAGGTCCGGACGAACGCAGTCGCTGCGAGCTGTGGCCGGTTCTGCGCTGGCTGGGGTCACACGGCATCAGCTCACTTCTGGTCGAAGGTGGAGGCGAGGTGCACTGGTCGTTTCTCCGCGAGCACCTGGTGCAGCAGGTGCACGCCTTCGTCGCGCCGCTGCTGCTCGGCGGCAAGGAAGCCACCTCGGCGGTCGGCGGGCTGGGGTTCGGCTCGCCACAGGAGGGTGTGCGCCTCGTCTTCGAGGAGGTGCGGCGGCTCGGCGAGGACGTTGAGATCATTGCCGGGGTGGCCGGTGTTTAGCGGTCTGGTCGCGGCGATCGGCCAGGTGTCGTCGGTACGCCCTGCCGGCGGCGGGCTTCGGCTCGAGCTGCGTGCCACCCTCGGTGCGGAACCGCTCAAGGTTGGAGAAAGCATCGCCGTGCAGGGGGTGTGTCTGACGGCGAGTGCGATCCTGGCGGATGGTTTCGCGGCCGACGTGTCGCCCGAAAGCCTCGCCCGGACGACGGTGCGGAGCCTGCGGGCCGGGCACCGTGTCAACCTCGAGCGAGCATTAAAGCTCGGCGATCGACTGGGAGGCCATCTGGTCAGCGGGCATGTGGACGCTGCCGTCGCACTCATCTCGGTACGGACCCGAGACGCCTTTCGTGCGGTCCGAATCGCGCTCCCTGGCGGGCTCGCCCCGGAGGTCGTCGTCAAGGGTTCCGTGGCCGTGGACGGTGTGTCGCTCACCGTGGCGGCGGTGGGAGAGGGGTGGCTCGAAGTGGTGGTGGTTCCCGCTACCTTGGCCGCCACGACCCTGGCCGATCGGCGCGCCGGCGATCTGGTGAACCTCGAAACGGACATGCTGGCGAAGTACGTTCGTCGCGCTGTGGCGGGCCACCGCCCCGGGCTCGGGGAGCTGTTGGGGGAAGGTGCTTGGCATGCAGAGGATTGAGCCCGCCTACCCCGACCTGCTACCGATCACTCACCGCTTGGGGACGTTCTCGTTCGTCGGGCCCGGCCCGGGTGTCGACCCCGTGAGCATGCGGCTGCGCTATGCCGACAGCGCCCCTCCGCCTGCCCAGCCCGACCGCTCGGTGCCTCGTCGTCCGTTTTCGTTCCTGCTCCACGCCGATACGGCTCGGGACGAGGCCGACCAGGTCTCGAGGCTCCTGGAGGCTGGCTGCGGGGCGGTCATCGTGCTCGACGGCCGGTTGGATCCGGCGGAGCTCCCTGCCGGGGGGACGAAGAGTCAGGTCGTGGTCCTCGCGCCGTGGTTTCCGGAGCTGTTCGGGGGCACCAACCTGGGTGATCTCGCCGCCTGGAGCGCCAGCGGGTTCCGGGTCGGAGTGCTGCTCGCGCTGGCACCCTGTCGAAGGCCACGACGTTGCATCGAGGAAGCGGTGGCCGACGCGGCACGGGTTGGTGCCGAGTTCGTGCTGGCGGCGCCACTCTGCCTACCGGCGGAGGAACGTCACCGTGCCTACGACCGCCACTCCGGCGAGGCGGGCGACGGGGAGCTCGAGGATCTCCTGTTCCACAGTGACCTCGCTCAGCTGAGCCTCGATCTCGAGCGGGCTGCGAGTCGAGCAACGCTCAGCAACGGGCTAGGAGAGGGGCTGCCGGGGCCCGCCACCTCGCTCGTGCCTGCCGAGACCGTATGGGCGTCGGGACAGCTCCTGCTCTGGGCCCGTCGCCTCGACGCACTCGAGGCCATGGGCTCGCGCGGGTGGCAGCTCAGACGAGCGGCGAGGGCGTTGTTGGCCTCTCGCCTGGTACTGAGGACGCTGCTGGATGAGGACAACCTGCGGGTGGTCCCTGGGTTCAACCCGTGGGTCGAGGCCTTCGCGCGCGGGGTGTGGGGCGGTGGGAGCTCACCGTTCGACGAGGTCCAATCGCGCTGGCTGTACGAAGGCTGAGCTCCGAGAGCTGCTGACGAGGCGCTGGTGGCGCTTTGGGGATCTTGGCCAGGGGCGGCGGGATCGCCGACGTGGTGTTAGACTGCACGCGGAGGTGCTTGTGCAGCGGCTGTTTCCGGTCCTGCTCCTGGTGGCGGTGGTCGTGGCCGTGCCGTGTGCGGGGGAGATCAGGTTCGAGCCGCAGTTCACGGTCTCCGAGCTGACCGCTCTGAGCGAGGCGATCGCCGACGCCCTGGCGTTTCCCAACCTCGGTCCGGCAGCCGCCTCCGGGTTGACGGGCTTCGAGATCCTTGCCGCCGGAGGGGGGCCGCGAGTGGCCACCTCGTCGCGCTGGTGGCGCTATGGAGTGCAGGGCTCGACGACCGCGGGCCTGATGGCTGGAGGGCGGGCGATCGTCCGCAAGGGCTTGCCGCTGAGGCTCGACGTGGGCGCTCAGTACGGGACGCTTCTGGGCGAGCGTTTCTGGGGGGTCGAGGCGAGGTGGGCGCTGCTGGAAGGTGGCGTGATCGAGCCGGGTCTGGCCGTGCGCGGGTCGTACTCCCGGTTCGAGCAGAGCGATGTGATGGAGGTCGAGGTGAGCGAGGTCCAGCTCGTGCTCTCGAAGGGCTTCACCTTGCTCACGCCGTACGTCGCGGGAGGGTATCGTCGGGTCAACAGCCGCGGTTACTTCGGTGACCTCGTACCGCAGTGGTGGGACGTCGAAGCCGAGAGGTGGACCGCGGTCGGCGGTGTGAGGCTCAACCTGCTGCCGTTCAGGGTCGTCGGCGAGGTGAAACGGGCGCATGGCACCTCACTGTTCGTCGGCGTAGGGGTGGGCCTGTGAGGGTGTTCGTTCGCAGCGCAGTGATGCTCGGCGTGGCGCTGCTTCTCACGGGTTGCTATCAGCCCCGCCGGGAGAAGCCGTACGAGCGCATCACGCGCTTGCGGTTGCAGTACAAGATCGAGGCCAACTGGTACGAGAACCGCACCGATAGCGACGGCCAGCCAGTGCTGTGCATGTCGCTGTTGGGGCGCAACCTGGGCCGGGAGGGGCTGACGAAGCTGACGATGATCATGCACGTCCGCCACTACGATGGCACGGTACGGTTCAGCCAGCCGCTGACGCTCGACGTCGCGGCGATTGCCCCGCAAGCGCCCAAGGCCACGCCACTCGAGGTGCTGGTGCCGGGTGTGGAGGTGCGCGAGGGCGAGGAGCTGGCGCTCCAGCTCGAGGACCAACCTCACCAGGACGCAATGCCGAGCTACCCGGAGTACGCCGGGACCACTAGCTGGGCCCCTGCGGCGGCGGCAACCCGAACCGGCGCTCGATGATGGCATCGAGGCGTGGCCGGACCACGAGGTCGAATACCTCGCTATGCTCGGGGAAGTGGCGCAGGACCGCCTTGCGGGCTGCGTCGACGAGGCGGAGCGCTTCGCAAAACGTCAGGCCCTGGTCTTCGCCCAGCACTTGGGCCGTGACCGAGACCATCAGCTCGATATGGCCGAGCGCCTCGTCCCGCGTCTCGAGGGTGGGTGCCACCAGCATTCGTGGTCAGCAACCCGCCGGGGAGGCTGGGCCATTCCTCGGGTGGTGGAGGTGAGGACGCCCCCCATCGGGTACGCCGGCCTGCTTCCACTGGCGATCACTGCCGCCGAGCTCGGGGCGGACGTGCTCAGGCGCTACTTCCGGGAGCTTGGGCCCAGCCAAATCAGCGAGAAGCTCGAAAACGACGTCGTGACCGATGCTGATCACGCCGCCGAGACCGCAGTGGTGCGGCTACTGCACGAGCGCACGCCCGAGCTCGGAATCCTGGCCGAAGAGCGAGGTGCCAGTGGCCAGAGCGAGGCGCGGTGGGTGCTCGACCCGCTCGATGGCACGCTCAATTTCGTGCGCGGCTTTCCGCACTTCGCCGTGTCGCTGGCCCTCGTCACCCGAAGCGGGATCGAGCTGGGCGTGGTGGTTGACCCCATGCGCCGGGAGACGTTTTACGCAGTGGCAGGCGGAGGGGCGTTCCGCAACGGCGTGCCGATCACCGTGAGCCGCCGCCAGGGTTTGGCCGGAGCCTTCGTCACCACCGGCTTCCCGTATCGGATCAAGCCGTACTTCGACGACTACGTGGCGATCTTCCGAGATGCGTTCGACGCCGTTGGAGCGCTGCGTCGACCCGGCGCTGCCGCCTTGGACCTGGCCCACACGGCAGCCGGCATCTTCGATGGGTTTTTCGAGTTCGGGCTGTCGATCTGGGACGTCGCTGCCGGGATGCTGATCGTGCGCGAGGCAGGGGGAAAGGTGACCGATGCGACCGGGGGTGACGAGGTTTTTCGCAACGGCAACATCGTCGCGGGCGGCCCGACGGTCCAGGCGGCGCTCCTCGGGCTCATCGGTCGCCATCTGCCGGAAAGCCGAATTCCTCTGCCGTAGAAGACTCCAGCGCGGGGCCCACACGAACCGGAGGCGGAGCCGGTCCGTAAACCACGTGGTGTGAGCCGACCCGTCCATGAGCTCGGGTGAAGCTGGGTTTTTGCGGGGTGGTCACGGTCTGCCACCAGTGTGGCCAGCAACTCGCTGTATTTCCGTGGACCTGAGAGCTGTGAGGCGACGCAGGGTGCGCGGTGGTGCTGTCAGTGAACGCCAGCGCCGACCGCTGGAAGGCCCCAGCTCCGTGACGATCCAGGCTAGTATTCCTGGCGACGGGAGTGCGTGGGGCGAATGAGGGCCTTTTTTCGACATGCGGCAGGGTGGGGATCCCTCGGTCTAGGGGTGGCCGGACTGTTTCTGCCGATCCTTCAGGGCTGGCTCCTCATCGGCCTGGGTGCGTTGCTGCTCTCACCCGATGTGCCGTTTTTCCGCCGTCTCGTCTCCTCGATCGAGCGGCGCTCCCCGAGCTTCAAGCGTGGGATCGGCGCGCTCAAAAAGAAGCTGCGCCTTCGCTACTGACTGCCGGTCCCCCAGACCGGGGGCCGGCAGGCGTTTCGCGGCTCGCGGGGCTCGTTCGGGTGCTCACCCTTCCTGGGACTCGGGCTCTCTACCGCCACGGCTCCACCGGGGCCATGTCCATCGCGTTGCCAGCGTGGTGTGCGGCCGGACACCCTCGGCGCCGCCACCGGCGGTGCGGCTGTCATCGCGCCCTTGATGTTGGGCGCCGGGGAGGCGAAGGACGCCTCCGGAGGAGCTGCAGCACGCGGCACGACGTATCACCGTGATTCGGGGCGCTGGACGCGTGTGGGTCAGGTCTGGGCGGAGATCGCCTCGACGACGGCGACCGCGGCGGCCAAGGCGGTCGTGCCGGCAACACCGTCGACTAGCTGGCCAGGCTCACCTCTGCACGCGCGCTGGAACGCCAGGTGCTCGGCAGCGAGCGGCTCACCCTTGTCGAAAGCGATAGCCACCGGTTCGATCTGTGGATGTGGGCTACCGCGCACGAGACGAAATGCCGACACGGCCTGGTCGGCATAGTCCACCGAGTAGTACCCGTCAGGCTCGAACAGCCTCAGCTTGCGCACCCGATCCGACGACACCCGGCTGGCCGTGAGGTTGCCGACACAGCCGTTCGCCAGCTCGACGCGAACGTTGCAGAGGTCAACCTTGCCGGTGAGGACCGGTACACCCACGGCACGCACTTCGGTGAGCGGCGCGTTCGCGCACAGCGCCTGGACAATCTGCAGGTCGTGAACCATCAGGTCGACGACGACGTCGATGTCGAGCGACCGTGAGGAAAACGGGGAGAGCCGCTGGGTCTCGATGTAGCGCGGGCTCGGCTGCCGAGCCAGGACGGCCTGGACGGCGGGGTTGAAGAACTCGACGTGGCCGACGCAGAGCACGGCCCGGGAGCGGAGCGCAGCAGCGACCATCGCCTCGCCTTCGGCCACGGTGGCGGCGATCGGTTTCTCGACCATGACGTGGCGTCCGGCGTCCAGGCATCGCACCACCAGCTCGCAATGGGTGGTGGTCGGAGAAGCGATGATGAGCGCCTCTGAGCGCTCGATCGCCTCGTCGATGCTCCCGAGCACCGGCGCGCCATGCTCCGCACACACCGCCTCCAAGCGGCTACGGTCAGGATCCCAGGCCCCAACGCAGGTCCAGCCCGGTAAGGAGCGGGTGAGACGGACATGGTGGCGCCCGAGGTGCCCGACGCCTACGACGCTGACGGATTGGGGGTGGTGCTCGTTCATGGAGTGGGAGCGTAGCCGCCGTCAGCTCCCTCGGCAAGCCGTTCCCGATCCTGGGCGATTGCCGCGTTGGGGTATACTTCGCACAGCTTGTGAAGTGGGTAGGAGGTCTGGATGGGTAGCGTCGCCCGAGGTGGCAAGAAAAGCGGGAAGGGTGCCGGCGCGGCCGGTCTCTCGCCGGTGTTCTCGGTCTTTGAACAGCTGGAGATCGGCCAACCGCTGGATGTCAGCGGCGAGCTCGAGTATCGCGGGGTTGCCGCCGAGGGTTGCTACGGGAGCATTCTCAAGGTTCTGCACCGTCCCAGCAATGCGCTGCGTGCGGTCAAAGCGATGCACCCGAGCCTGCTGGCGAACGACGTCTCGCAGCGGCTGTTCGAGGAAGAGTTCGAGAAGCTGGCCGGTGTGGCCGGTGAGTTCGCAGTCAAGGTCTTCGACTTGGGACCGATCGCCGTCGTCGGGCAGGACCAGCCGTGGTGGGTGATGAGCCTGGAGTGGGTCGAGGGACGCACCTTGCGGGATGTGGTCTCGGGCTCACGGTTTTCGCAGCAGTTCTCGTTCGAACGCTACGTGGACCGGCTCGCGGCCGAGGAGGACGCAAGCGGCTCAGGGCTGACCTCGGACGAGGCGCTGCACTTTCTCGAGCAGGCCGCTCACGGTGTGGCCGAGCTGCACCGGGCAGGTCTTTGCCACCTCGACGTGAGGCTCGACCACCTGTTGCTGGCGAAGAGCGGTTCGGTACGCCTGATCGGGTTCGGTCTCGGTGCCGAGCTGCGTCGAGCTGCCCAAGAGGCGCTCGGTGTGCGCTGGCAAACCTCGCCGTACGCACCTCCGGAGCTGCTGCGTGGTGATTGGGCGGCCCTCGGACCGCAGTCCGATGTCTACCAGCTCGCGCTGCTCGCCTACGAGCTGTTCAAAGGCACGGTGTGCTCGCCCTGGGTGGGGTACGAGGAGCTGTGCGAGAGCGCCGATTTCCTGCCCGTCTCGATGGACGAGCTCGTCCAGGACTGCCTTGGCGATATCGACCAGCGGCCTGCTGATGCAGACGCCTTCTTGGTCCGCCTGCGCGACGTTGCGGCCGTGCTCGACGAGAATCAGCGCCGAAGTCGCACCCGCCCCAACCGCAAAGCCAAGGAGATCTGGCAGCGGGCCCTGGCGATGGCCGGGCGCGAGCGTCCGCAGTGGGGTTACATCGCCGGCATGTGCCAGCGCCTGCTCGAGGAGAAGCCCCATTTGCTGCCTTTCGGAAAGATTCCGGTGAAGCGGGTCGACGAGCTTCTGGGCTCGGCACAGACCGAGCTGGCCGCACGGCGCCGGGCGATGCTCGACGAGCTGCTCACGGCTCAGGCGTGGGGCGAGGCGGCGGCTTTCGTCGAGCGGCTGGGCGGCGAGGTGGCGACCGACGAGGTGGACGAGCTCAAGCTCAACCTGGAGCTGGCGCAGGTGGCAGCACACCAAGAGGATCCGGCGGCCCGGAGCCTGGCGCACCAGCGGATCATGGAGCTGCTCAAACAACCGCGTCTTTCATCGGCGGTGCGCGACCGCGCGGCGCAGGCGCTCGAGTCGCTGCTGGCTCAGGGACGAACGATCGAGGACTCGCCGGGCGCGACCCTGCCCCCGCCGGTACCGGCGTCCGTCACCGTGGCGCCGCCGCTCGAGCCGATGCCTGGGCCGCCCGTCGCGGCGGCGCCGCAGACGGAGGCTGCGGCGCCTCCGATCGCGGTCGTCACGGACCTCGGGCTGTTGGCTCCGGTCGAACGTTTCCAGGTCGAGTCGGCGCGCGAGCTGACGACGTGGCGGGTGGTGGTGGGGCCGGCGGTACGTTTCGGCCGGGGCTCGTTCGAGGAGTTCGGCAACCACCTCGACCTCAGGCCGACTCGCAGGGAGGCAGCCGAGAACTCGATCACGTTGGCCCTGGCGCAGCGGTTGAGCCGCGCCGGGCACATGGAGTTTCGGGTCGCTCCGTCCGGGCTCGAGGCCTTCTGCATGGGCACCCACGGCGCGGCGATGGACGGCAAGGTCCTCAAGCGGGGCGAGAGGTGCGAGCTGGGAGACGAGGGCCGATGCCTGCTCGCGCAGGGGGCGGCGGAGTTCGTGTACAAGGTATGGCGAGGCCGCGAAGGCTCGCCGCAGGCGGTCGAGTTCGCTTTCACGGCCGGGGTCGGTGCAGGGCGCCACGCGGTTTGGGTGTTCTCGTCGCTGCCCATTCACCTCCTGGTCCCGTCGACGGCCGCTAAGGTCCTGGTAGTGCCCACCCGCCAGGGGTGGATGGTGGAGGCACGCAGCGAGGCGGTGAAGCTCGACGAGGTCGAGCTGGTCAGGGGCACGCGTCACCCGTGGGCGGCGGAGGCGGTTTTGGAGCTGCCCGAGGGGACGCGAATCGTCCATGGATAATCGGCCCCGTCCGGCCCGCCAGACAGTCGCTACCGCTGTGCTGCTCGCTCAGCTCACGGCCATGCTCTCGGGTTGTCTGTCGGTCAAGACCAGGACCATTCGGGCGGCTGAGGGGGAGGGTGGTGGTGTGGCGCTCCAGGTGTTCGCCGACGACGGCGCGCGAAAAGCGGGTCGCGTCGGCCCCGGGGGGCTGGTCAGCGAGCTCGAACGCAAGGAGGGCAGGACCTGGAGGCCGGTTTTCCGCTCCCTCAACCCGAGCTGGGCAGTGGTCGGTTTGCCGGAGGGTACCTACCGCGTCGGCTTCCCAGCTCGCCTGAGCGAGGCCGGAGACGTCGAGCGGTTGGGCAGCTCGAAGCACAAGGTCTTCGAAGTACGTGACCGCATGATGACGGACGTCCAGGTCACGCTCGCGCATGTCTCTCCGGCGCTCGTCGTGGTCGGGATCGTGACCGTCGTTGTGGCCGCCGTGCTCATCTCCGACTATCTCGGCGACCACGACCTGCCGACGCCACCCGTACCGCCAGCGGAGCTCGTCGAGCTGGCGTTCCACGTCTCGCTCGACCTCGCTGCGCAGGCGGCCTGGTCTGCAGGCGGGGATCGGATGGCGCCGGTCGTGACCTCCCACTTCCCGGCGTCCGGGGCGCTGGTGGCCGCGCGACAGCCGAAGGTGATCTTCTGCTTCTCGGAGCCGCTTGCCGGGCGCACGCTCGAACCCGAAAGCGTCGTGGTCCTCGGCGAGAGGTCGGGAGTGATCGCCGGCACCGTGCACTACGACGGTGCGAACTGGTGGGTCGTGTGGACACCACGCGAGGATCTGCCGGGTGGCGACCGTTTCCACGCCACCCTGAGCGGCGACGCGATCGAGGATCTGGCCGGTAACGAGCCCGGCAAGCCCACGTCGTTCTCCTTCAGGACCGCCCCCTGAGCGCGAGTCGAAGGCTCGGGCCCGGTGCCCCTGCCAGCCCGCCACGTCGCCTCACCACCGACCGAAGATCTTGCCTTTTGCCAGCCTTCTGGCAGGATGCCGGCCCATGAGATGGGATTTTCGGGCGCCGGGTGGTCGGCTCGGGATCGTGTTCGACTACGGCCAAATCGTGCTGGGATCGGTGCTCGTCGCGATCGGCACCAACATGTTCTTCGTGCCGAACAACGTCGTCTCGGGCGGTGCGGTGGGTGTCTCGATCATCCTCCATCACCTCTTGCACACGCCTGTCGGTCTCGTGACCCTGGCGCTCAACGTGCCGCTCATTTGGCTCGGGTGGAAGTACGCAGGCGGGATGCGCTTTTTCATCCGCACGGTGGTGGCAGTGCTGGTGATGTCGCTGGCGATCGATGCGTCGGCGCCGTTCATCACCCCGCCGACCACTGACCGGCTCCTCGTGATCTGCTATGGGGGCCTCCTCGATGGGCTGGGAATGGGCCTGGTGTTCAGAGGGCGCGGCACGACCGGTGGTACCGACGTGCTGGCCCGTCTCGCACACCGTTTCCTGGGAATCGGGGTCGGCCAGGCTCTGTTGGCGATCAACGTCGGTATCTTCGCCGTCGCGGCGTTCATCTTCGGCGCCGAGGCGGTGATGGTGGCGCTGGCTCTGGCGTTCGTGTCGGCCCGAGTGCTCGACCTCGTGCAGGAAGGCTTCTCGGCAGCTCGCACGGCGATCATCATCAGCGAGCAGCCTGAGGCGGTGAAGCAGGCGGTCTTGTTCCGGCTGGGACGAGGGGTCACGGTGCTGCGCGGGGAAGGAGGGTATACCGGCCAGCCGCATCCCGTGCTCTACGTTGTGCTGGCCCCGCAGGAGGTGGGCCGCCTCAAGCGGCTGGTGGCACAGGTTGACAGGAAAGCGTTTGTCGCGATCACACCGGCCCAGGAGGTTCTGGGTGAGGGATTCGCGGCTCACAGTGGCGAGGAGGCGATGTGACGAGAACCTGGCAATGTTGGCTCCTGGCGGTAGCAGTCACGCTGGGCTCGGTAATCTGGCAGCGGCTGACCGGTCCAACCCACCCGGCCCGGATCCGGGTCGAGATCGCGGGGCAGTCCATCGCGCTCAGGTTGCTGCGTTCAGGTACCACAGGGGAGAACCTGCCGGTTCGCGTCACCGCCGCGGGGGGCACGACCGGGGCGGTCGCGTGGCGCCGCTATCCGACCAGCGACGAGTGGAAGGTCATACCGATGACGCGGACTGGGGCGGAGCTGGTGGCCGAGCTCCCACACCAGCCAGCAGCTGGAAAGATCGAGTACCAGGTCCGCCTTGACGACGGAACGCGGGCCGTCACCGTCCCGGAGCGTGCTGCCATCGCCCGCTTCAAGGACGCGGTGCCGGTCTGGGTTCTGATTCCCCACGTGCTGGCGATGTTTTCCGGGATGCTTCTCGCGACCCGCGCCGGTATCGAGGCGGCGGCCGGGCGGCCGCGCATTCGCTCTTTGTCGTGGGCGGCGTTCGGGCTCATCCTCATCGGTGGGTTCGTGCTCGGTCCGGCGGTGCAGAAGTATGCCTTCGGCGCGTGGTGGACCGGTGTGCCGTTCGGTTGGGACCTCACCGACAACAAGACGCTCGCCGCCGGCGTCGCCTGGGCTGTGGCATTGACGAGCTTCCGCAGCCGACGGTCCGGGCGGACGGCGGTGCTTCTGGCTGGGCTCGTGACCCTCGTGGTGTTCGCCATCCCTCACTCGGTAATGGGCTCGCAGCTCGACTGGTCGAAAGTGTCTGCACAGTGATCGCCAAACCGCGAGCAGGACTCGGAGGTTATGGCTACTGCTTGCGGATCGTGGAGCTGCGATCGGCGAGCTGTTGCCCTCTCACGTTACCGGTAAGGGTGCTCTGCTCGATGATGACGGTCGCGCCTTCTCGCGCCCAGACCCCTCGGCCGCCGTTGCTCCGGATGGTGCAGCCAACCAGCTTCGCCTGAGCGCCCACCACATCGACACCGTGGCCGTCGTTGTCGGCGATCTCCGTGCTCTCCACCGCCGCCTCTGCCTGCTCGCGCACCAGCAGCCCAACCCCATGGCCGCCCCGCACCGTACCGAGACGCATGTGCAGCTTGCCACCGCCGCCGATGTCGATTCCGGTCTGACCGCACCGCTCGATGCGCCAGCCGTCGAGGATCGCGAGCCCCCTGGTCAGTACCTGGACACCGGCTGCAGGGCAGGCGGAGACGGCGCCAGCCCGCAGGGTCGCTGCGGCATCCTGACGCACCACCACACCGTTCCGGGCACCGGTCACCTCGCACCCCTCCAGCAGCGCTCGCGCCTGGCCCTCGACCACCATGGCGTCGCCCATATCGACCGATTCCACCCGGCAACGCCGCAGGGTGGCGAGCGACGTGCCCTCCAGCCGAGCCGCTGCCTCGCCCGAGCCGGTAATCGTGCAGTCCTCCAGCAGCGGCTCGCCCGCCTGCACCAGCACCGCGGCGGCTGGTGCGTTGCCGGCCTCGCCCAGGGTACGGAGCGTGAGCCCGCGCAAGGTCGCCCGGTGGCTTTTGAGCGTCACGGCCGGAGCCGAACGGCCGTCGATCACGACTTCTGCACGCGCCCCCTCGGCGACGAGCTCGACGTCGCGCTCAATCCGCACCGATTCCCGGTAGACTCCCGGAAAAACCGTGATCGTCCCGCCCGTCCGAACCCGAGCGAGGGCAGCGCCGAGGCTGCGCTCGTCGGCACCCTCCAAGCCGACGGTGAGCCTGGAAGCGGGCAGCGCCCACAGCACCAAGAGCCCCAGGGCGACGAGCAGAGGAGCCGCGAGGAGGGCGAGCACGAAGACGGACGAGGCGCTCGAACGGCGGCTGGGGCGAGTGGCCGGGGCCGGCTGCACTGCCTCGGCGACGTACGGCAGGACGGGTTCGGTCGGCACCGGCGGACGCGGTTCGGGTGAAGACGGTGTCGACTCCTGAGGGGCTGGCCCAGCCGCGTTCGGCGTCATCGCGGCCCTTACCGCAGGTAGCACCACCGTCGTCGCGGTGCCGATCGGTTCGAGCGCCGCCGAAGTGAGGGCCGAGGCGAACGCGCCACAGGTCTGGTAGCGGTCCTCCGGCTGCTTGGCGAGCGCACGCAGGATCACCAGCTCGAGCGAGTGTGGCAGCGCCGGGTTGAACGCCCTCGGTGACGGGGCTGGGGTGCGCAAATGCGCTTCCTTGACGACGAAGTCCGCATCGACGCCCTCCGTCGTGACGTCGAATGGAGGCCGACCGGCCAGCATCTCGAACAGAACGCATCCGAAGCTGTAGATATCGGTCCGGTGGTCGAGCTGGCGGGGACGCAGGATCTGCTCGGGGCTCATGTAGTGAGGTGTGCCGATGGAAGCGCCGGTCTGAGTCAGCCGTTGTTGGCCGATCATGAGGGCGATCCCGAAATCGGTGAGATACCCATGCCCTTGTGTGTCGACCAGGATGTTGGACGGCTTGACGTCGCGGTGGATGACGCCCTTGCCGTGCGCGTACTCGAGCGCGCCGAGGATGTCGACCGCAATGGCGAAAGCATCGGAGACGGGCAGCGGGTGCACCCGCTCCAGCCGGCGCTCGAGCGACTCCCCGCTGATCAACGGCATAACCAAGAAAAACCCCTCGGGAACGGAGAAGAAGTCGTTGACCGAGACGATACGAGGGTGGACCAGGGCCGCTTGCGCCTTGGCTTCGAGCCGAAACCGGCTGGCAAACTGTGGGTCGAAAGCAAGGTGCGGTGCGATGGATTTGATGGCGACCGGGCGGGCGAGCAGCTCGTGACGTCCCTTCCACACCTCGCCCATGCCGCCGACTCCGATGCGCTCCTCGAGCAGGTAGTGCCCGACGCGCTGGCCGGTGCGCAGCACCGAGAAGGGCATCAGCGCCCCCCAGCTCGGTCCATGGGGACGCCGAGGCCCGACTGCCGGCGCTCGATCGATAGCGGTATCTTGAAGCGGCCGAGCCGCCATTGGGCGTCGATTTCGGCCTCGATCCTGGTGCTCACGCTTCCCCTGCCGAGGATCGTCAAGGCGACGCCGGCGAGTCGGTTCGGATCGAGATCCGCCTGAAGCTCCACCTTGGCGCTCCCATGGGCTGGAAGCTCCAGCGGTGTGGCCGGGCTCCATATCCCGCGAGCGATCTCGTGCCCTTCCACCTCGACCCGGTAGCGAAGCCCGTGGAGGCGGAGCCGAATCGGCGTGCGATTGGAAAGGCGCAGGCTGGCATGGGCCTGCAAGAGCCCCGACTGCTCGGGACCGCGATGCACCCACAGGTCGCCGAGCTCGACCCGGGTGAGGTGGGACGCCCAGCGATGGGCCCCGAGCCAGAGCGCGAGCGCCAGAAGCACGAGGACTGCCAAGGTGCCGCCGAGGCCCCAGCAGCATCGACGGAGCACCGTATCGAGCCGGTGGCCGTGGGCCGGCCGAGCCCCAGCATCCACCGGCTCGGCCTCGGCAAGGGCGCTCACGGCCTGCGGTGTGGAGGCCGATACCGCCTCTGCAGCCGGGGGTGATGCCGAGCTTGTCGCGGAAGGCAGGGGCAGAAGAGCCGGCCGCGAGCTACGGGTCGGCCGGCGAAAGGGTTTCCCTTGCCGGGGCAGGACCCGGTGTGAGTGCCAGCCGGGACGCTCGGTGAAGACGATGAGCTGGACCGTGATGTTGTCGTGTCCTCCGGCCGCCAGAGCGGCTTCGATGAGCGCTTCGGCCGCGAGCTGCGGGTCGTCGTGACGGGAAAGCACGGCCGCGATCTCGTCGCCCGCGAGGTAGCCCGAGAGGCCGTCGGAGCAGAGCAAGACGGCATCGCCTCGGCGCGCTGCGAGGCCGGGCGAAAGCGCGATCGGCAGCTCCGATTGGCGTCCGAAGGCGTGGGCGAGGACGCTGGCTTCTGGGTGGTGACGGGCCTCCTCCTCGGTGAGGAGGTTCTGGTCCACGAGCTGTTGCACCCAGGTGTGGTCGCGGGTTAGCTGGACCAGCCTGCCCTGTCTCCAAAGGTAGGCGCGGCTGTCGCCCAGGTGGCCGACGAAGACCTCCCGGCCCCGGACGACGAGAAGGACCGCCGTTGACCCCATGTGGTCGGTGGTTGGGTCACCGGAGGTAGCGGCAGCACACACGGCGAGGTTGACGTCACCGGCGGCGGAGCGCAGCGCCGCGCGCAGTGAGCGCGGCTGGGGGCGGGCGACCAAGGCCTGCTGCAGCCCATCGAGCACCATCGAAGCCGCCTGTGATCCGCCCTTGTGCCCACCCATCCCGTCCGCAACCACGAAGAACTCGGCGTTGGGCGTTCGGAAACGCCCCATTCTGTCCTGGTTCTCACGTCTCACCAGACCGATATGACTGAGAGCACCAACTGCGAAGCGGGGCGGGCGCGTCATGCTGGAACGCCCTTCGTCGAAGCGGCCCCATGCAGCCGGCTGGGTGCGGCGTGGCCCATCCTGTCGACATTGTAGCCGAGCGACCGGCGGCTATACTGCCAGCGATCGATGCGCGCACCCTCGCTTCTCGCACCCGAACCAACACCTCGACGGCGGCAGGGTCTCGGTGGAGGTCGCCGTTGAGCCAGGGGTGGCGGGCACGCCGACTGCTGCGGCGCGCGATCGAGCGTCGATGGCTCGACCCCACGCAGCTCATCGCTCTCGACGGTCCGCAACGCTCCGACGAAGCAGCTCGTGACGCCGGCTTCGAGGAGTGGTTGAAGCACCTGCTGGACCGTGAGGCGCCCGTGGCTTCGCCTCTCGAGGCCGAGACGGCCCCAACTCTCGATCCGCTGCCCTCCGCAGTGATGGCCGTCGCCGACTTCGGCACGGCACCGACGGAAGGCGATGCGTTGCCGCTTCCCGGGTGGGAGCGCTACGAGCTCCTGAGCCTGATCGGGCGCGGCGGCATGGGCCGTGTGTTCCGCGCTCGCGACCCCCGCCTGGGGCGCTTCGTCGCCATCAAGCTGCTGCGCCACGACGAGCCCGAGCTGGTGGCTCGTTTCCTGCGCGAGGCGCAGGCGCAAGCGCGGGTCGAGCACCCGGCGATCTGCCGCGTCTACGAGGTCGGCGACGCTTCCGGCCAGCCGTACATCGCCATGCAGCTCATCGACGGTGCCTCACTGCGCGAGCGGGCAGCGGAGCTGTCACTCGAGCAGAAGCTCCTGGTGGTTCGCGAGGTGGCGCTTGCCCTCCACGAGGCGCACCGCAACGGCCTCGTCCACCGCGACATCAAGCCGGGGAACATCCTCCTGGAGCGCGGCGAGGACGGGGAGTGGCGCCCGTACGTGGTGGACTTCGGTCTCGCCCGCGAGGTCGAGCAGCCCGGCACCACGCTCCCGGGCGCGCTCATGGGGACCGCGGCGTACATGTCCCCGGAGCAGGCGTGTGGAGACCTGCAAGCTCTCGACCGCCGCACCGACGTCTACTCGCTGGGCGCGACGTTGTACGAGCTGCTGCGCGGCGCCCCACCGTTCGTGGGCCGCACCGACGTCGAGGTGTTGATGAAGGTCGTCAGCGAGGAGCCGGAGCCGCTCCGGCGCCGGCTCCCGCACCTGCCGCGCGACGTCGAGACCATCGTTCAAACCTGCATGGCAAAAGAGCCTTCGCGGCGCTACCCATCAGCTCGCGCCGTGGCTGACGACCTGCAGCGCTTCCTCGACGGAGAGCCGATCGCGGCCAGGCCGGCGAGCGTGACCTACCGGCTGGGGCGCAAGCTCATCAAGCATCGGGCCGTGGCGGGCGTGGTGGTGGCGGCCTTGGTGGTTGCCCTCACCGCCGCCGCGATGGCGGCGAGGACGGCGTGGGTGGCGGCGCGGCAGGAACGCCTCGCTCAGGAGTTCGCGGGCGATGTCGGCTACGTCGAGGCGCTGCTCCGCCACGCTCACACCTCGCCGCCGCACGACGTGCGGCCCGAGCGGGCCCAAGCGCGCCTGCGGTTGCAACACATCGAGGCACGCATGGCGGCCGAGGGGAGCGTGGCGCGTGCGCCCGGCAACCTGGCGCTAGGCCAGGTGTGGCTGGCGCTCCAGGAGCCGGAAAAGGCGAGGTCCAGCCTCCAGGCTGCATGGGACGACGGGTACCGCGGGCCGCAGGTCGCCCTGGCGTTGGGGCAAGCGCTCGGGCAGCTTTACCAGCAGGCCGTCGAGCAAGCGCAGCGGGCGGAGGATCTCGGCCAGCGCGAGCGCCTGAAGGAGGAGGCGACGGCGCGCCTGCGCGGGCCTACGCTCGAGCTGTTGCGGGCGGGTGAGGGCTCGTCGGCTGAAAGCTCACGACTGGCCAAGGCACTCATCGAGCTGTACGGCGATCATTTCGGTGAGGCCCTGGCGCTGGCGCGCGAGACAGCACGGGAGTACCCGTGGCTGTATCAAGCGCACAAGCTCGAGGGCGACGTGCTGGTCGCCGAGGGGCGGGAGGCGGCTGCGCAGGGGAGGTATGACCAGGCGGGTGCTTCTTACGGCGAGGCCGAGCGTGCCTTCGCCCGGGCGCAGGAGATCGGCCGCAGCGACGCCGAGATCGTTCTCGCCGACAGCCAGCGGCTGCTCGAGGTGGCCGACGCGGTGGGACGTCAGGGGCGGTCGCCCGTGGCTGCTCTCGCCACCGCCGTGCACCAGGGCCGCCTGGCGGCACTCATCAACCCCGACAGTGGCTCGGCGCTGGCCAGGCTTGCCGAGGCTCACGCGAGGCTCGCGGACTGGCAGCGCGACCACGGTGAGGACCCGCGGCCCTCGCTCGGACAGGCGATCTCGCTGGCCGAGCAGGCGCTCGAGCTGCGCAACGGCGACGGTCCTGCCGCCGCCACGCTGGGCCGGGCGCTGACCATGCTGGGCGACCACGACGCGAAGGAGGGCGGCGACCCCAGGCCCGTCCTGGACCGCGCGGTCGCCAGCTACCAGGTGGCACTCAAGGCGCTGCCGACCGACGCGGAGATCAGCACCGATCTCGGCTACGCCCACGACAAGCGCGCCCGGTGGGAGTCCTCCCACGGGATCGACCCCAGGCCCTCGATCGCGGCCGCCATCGTGGCCTACGAGCGCGCTATCAGAATCGACGAGCGCTATGCCAACGCCAGAAACACGCTCGGCATCGCCTGGTGGCGGCAGGCGGAGTACGAGCGCCGAATCGGCCTCGACCCCACGGCCTCGCTCGCCAGCGCCGAGCAGTCGTATCGCGAGGCGCTGGAGGTCAACCCCAACTATGCCAACGCCTGGGCCAATCTCGGCTCGACCCTGCGCTCGCAAGCGGTGGCGCTCGTGGACGCGGGCCGCGACCCGACCGGCCGGCTGGAGGAGGCCCGGGCGGCGTTCCGCAGTGCCTTCTCGACCAATCAGGACATCTTCTGGGCCTGGAGCGAGCTGGTGGAGACGGAGCTGGTGGCCGCGCGCTGGGCGCTCGCCGAGGGTTCGACGCCCGAGCCTTTCTTGGCGGCGGCACGGCCGGCCCTCGAGCGGGCGCTGGCGCTCAACCCGCGCAGCGCGGAGTGCCACCACACCGCCGCCCGTCTCAGCCTGCTCGAGGCGGAGTGGACCAGGCAGCAGGGGGGCAACCCGGCCCGGGCGGTCGCGGCGGGGCTGCGCGAGGTGCGGCAGGCCCTCGACATCAACGCGCGGCGGCCCGACACGTTGGCGGTGCGGGGCGCACTGCGCCTCGTACAGGCGCGGGCCGATGCCGCCACGCTTCACCTCGCCGCCGCCGACCTGCGTGCGGCGATGGCGGGCAATCCCTTGCTGCGTCGGGATTACGGTCAGTACCTCGAGACTGCCGAGGCACTGCTGGCTCGGAGGCGCTGAGGTTCGGCCCGAGGTCGAGACGGGTTATGGTATGCGGGCGTACGCCGGCGCGGTGACGTGCTTGCCGGCCTCACCCGCGGTGACCAGAGCACCCCAGCGACCGAAGCAGTCAGCGCATACCAGCCGAGCCGGACGGTGGCCGTTGTCGGTCACCTCCCCCTCGACGTACAGGCCCTCCGCCGGTCGCAAGCAGACACCACACCGGCCGCTTCGCTTCGACTCGAACCTCCAGACCGGGCCGCTCATCCGACTCGCCTCACGGCTCAGAACGGGACCTCGTGCCCGTCCTCGTCGGGTGGGAAGTCCGGCGGGCCCTCTGCGCTGGGCTCACTTCCGCCGCTTTGAGAGCGCGGGCCGACGAGATGGATGGAGCTGGCCCGCAGGTCCGTGAAGTAGCGCCGGTTACCTTTGTCGTCGTCGTAGGTGCGGGTGCGCAGCGTACCCTCGACGAGCACCGTGCGGCCCTTGGCGAGGTATTGGGCGCAGAACTCGGCCTGCTTGCCGAAGCACACGACGTTGAACCACTCCGTGTGCTCCTGCTTCTGGCCGTTCTTGTCCTTCCAGACCTCGTTGGTGGCGAGCGAGAACTTGGCAACTGCCAGGCCGCCGGGGGTCTGACGGAGCTCGACGTCCCTGCCTACGTTTCCGAGTGCGAATACTCTGTGGAAGCTCATGTTTCCCTCCCGGCGTGAACGGGGCTCCAGCCTAGCAAAACGAGCGCCGAAAATCGAGCCCACGGGCGCCGGTGCCCGTCCGATGGTCGGGGCTCGGTTACCCGCCCCGTCTCCCAGGAGTTGCGGTCTCGACTGTCGGGCTTGTCCGACGCCGGGGGTCGCTGCTCCCGGTCTCCGGCCACGAGCGGTCTTCTACGTCTCCTGCGCCGGTTCGCCGCTCGTCGGCCGGTCGGCCTCACCCAGCGCCTCGAACAGCTCGAGCTGGAGAAGCGTGGCGGGCACGAGTGTCGAAGCGGATACGCCCAATAGCCGCACACGGCGCCGTCCGGCGGGGGTGAGCCGCAGCAGGTGGTGGGCCAAGCTCGCGATCCGCGCCGGGCGCTGCGTCGGGACCTGCACCGTGCGGGAGCGGGTGAGGGTGGTGAAGTCATCGAGGCGAACCTTGACCGTGACGGTGCATGCGGCGAGCTGTCGGCGCTGCAAGTCGTCGCCCACCTCCTCCGCCATCCGTCCCAGCTCCTCGTCCATCGGTCCGAGATCCTGGAGGTCGCGCGGGTAGGTCGTCTCGGTTCCCAGGCTCTTGCGCTGGTGCTCGGCCGCAACCGGCCGCACATCGAGCCCGCGGGCGAAGTCGTGCAGCATCCGGCCGTGGCTCTTGAAGCGCTCGAGCAGGGCCGCGAGCGGGTGGGAGCGCAGCTCGGCCACGGTCGCGATTCCGAGCTCTTTGAGCGCCGCCTCGGTGGCCGGCCCGACGCCGTGCAGCCGCCGTACCGGGAGTGGGTCGAGGAACGCCTGTACCTTCTCGGGAGGCACTACGGTGAGGCCGTTCGGCTTGCGGAAGTCGGAGGCGATCTTGGCGATGAGCATGTTGGGTCCCACCCCGACCGAAACCGTGAGGCGGCGTTCCTCGCGCACCCGTTGCCGGATCTCGCGGGCGACCGCCGTCGCCGTCCCGTGCCGCTCGAGGTGGTCGGTGACATCGAGGTACGCCTCGTCGAGAGAGAGGGTCTCGACGAGCGGCGTGTACTCTCGGTAGATGGCGAAGATGCGGTCCGACTCCCGTCGGTAGCGCGAGAAGTCGGGCCGGATGAACACCACCTGCGGGCACAGCCGCAGGGCGTGAGCGGCCGGCATCGCCGAGCGGATGCCGAACCGGCGGGCCTCGTACGAGGCCGAGGCGACGACGCCCCGCCCCTGGGGGTCGCCGCCCACCACGACTGGCCGCCCCCCGAGCGTCGGGTCGTCGCGCATGTGCACCGCGGCGTAGTAGCAGTCCATGTCGCAGTGCAGAATCCGCCGCACCCGGACTGGCTCGGTCACGCTGCGATTCTAGTCCCGAACTCGCCGGACATCGGGCTGCGGTCGTGCCCGGCTGGTACGCGCCGTCTCGGCCTCGACAGCCTAGTCCGCGGCCTTCACCTCCATCACGTGGCCGGTGGAGTAGGCGGAAAACTCCGGGGCGTACATCGACTGCACGGTGGCGGGACCGATGCGGAAGGTGCCGGCCATGTTGGCCCGGAGGCGGTAGCGGAAGGTGTACTCGCCGACCGGCAGGCTCTCGAAGAAGAAGTTGGACCCGGAGTCGCGGATCTCCTCGTACCAGCCGATGCCCAGGTCCCACTTGTACCCCGAGCGCGGGTTCTCCGGCTCGAGCCCGGCGGCGCGTGGGTCGCGCAGGTGCACGTACTCCGCCTCGTGCTTGGACCGCAGCGAGATCTGCACCTCGATCTGGTCGCCGACGGCGATCGGTACGCCCTCGGCGAGCGGCCTGAGCACCCACTCGCGCCCGACCATCTCGCGCTTGAAGTAGCGCCGTCTGACCTGGAAGAAGTCGCCGCGCTCGGCGTCGGGGAGCCGCTCGGTCGAGAACTGCCAGGTGGCCGAGGCGAAGGCGAACCCCTTCGAGGTCTTCTCGACCGCGATCTCGGCGGTCGAGGGGCCGACCTTGGGTCCGGGGATGACGACCTGGTTCTTCTTGCCCTCGTACCGCTCGGGGTCGAAGGCGAAGGTGGTGGTTTGGGGCCCCACCGTCACCGTCATGTCCTCCTTGATGCCCAGGGTCTTTTCGGCCTTCATGTAGTGGACAAGGGCGTAGATGACCTCGGCCGTGGCGCGGGTGGACTTCCACTGGTTGAGCTTCTTGTTCAGCAGCAGCCACTGTACGAGACCGTCGCGTCGGCGATCTTGGGGTGCCAGCTCCATCAGCGTGCGGAGCGCGAAGGCGTGGCTCTCGATGGTGTCGTTGTACCAGAGCCAGGAGCGGTCCTCGGGCGCCCAGAACGTGCCCTCGTCGAGCGTCGTCCGCGCCGAGTCCATGACCGAGTCCCACACCAGCCGCGCGTCGTTCGGGCGGTCCATGCGGGCGAGCGTGAGGGCGAGGTAGCCCTTGAGGTACGGCGAGTGCCGCTTCCAGTGCCGGAACGAGAAGTCGAGGATCCCCTTCCGCTCGTCGAGCGTGAGCGCGTCACCGGTCCACGAGGCGTCCGGGTAGGCGGTGGCGACGTAGTTGAGGAAGGTGAGGACCTCCCAGCAGCAGTCGTGCTTCATCATGTCCCGCCAGGTCTCGCGGTAGTACTTGGCGAGGTACTGCCAGCCCTGCTGGACCATGTCCTTGGGCACCTCGACGCCGAACTCGGTGGCCTTGGCGAAGCCGTGCATCAGGTAGAGCGTCATGTACGGCGAGGGCGGGCCGCCTTCCCACCACGGGAAAGCGCCGCTCGCGGTCTGGGCCTTGGCGAGTTTGGCGAGCGCCTGGTCGCGGTTGGCCCTGGCGAGGCGCGGATCGAGCACGTTGACGAAGCCCTCGTCGGCGTCCTCGCCGCCGCGCGCCGGCACGAGCCACGGCGTCTCCTCGATTGCCATCCGGCGGTTGGGGTCAGCCTGATCGAACGTCTCGAGCACCGTGTCGCGCGTGGCCATCTGCTCGGCCATGCGGGCGACGGCGGGGTAGTCCTCGTAGACCGAGGCGACGATGCCGGTGGAAAGGAACCGGTTGAGCGTCTGCTCGGTGCACTCGTACGGGTAGTTGACGAGGTAGGGGAGCGCCGCCAGCACCTGGTAGAAGAGCTGCGCGTCCACGGTCACGACCAGTTGCTCGTTGAGCAGCGTTGGGTCGCCGCCTTGCGCCAGATCGTCGAAGCGCATGACCCGGCGGTCGGCGTTGCGCAGCGTCACGAAGCGCGACTGCGCGAGGTGCAGGCGGGAGGGCAGCACCGGCAGCGGACGCAGCTCGCCGTCCGAGAGGTCGCCCGCGGTGGCCACGACCTTGAACGCGACCTGGCCGACACGCTTGGGGGCGGTGAGGTCGAACGAGAGGTTGGCGCCGCCGCCGGCCTTGACGGCGAACGGCCGGACCGCGTCGGACGGCCCAAGGCCGAACTCGGCGAGCAGGCTCCGGTTGGTCTCTGGGTCGAGGATGTCGAAGGCGAGCCGGCCCGAGAGGTCGGTCTCGCCGGCGTTGTTGACCACGACCTTGATGACCGCGCGGTCGCCCTCGCGCAGGAAGCGCGGCACGTACGGCCGCACCATGAGGTCCTTCACCGAGCGCGCCTCTTTGTGGAGCGAGCCCGAGCGGAGGTCGCGCGTCACCGCGTGCACCCAGACGTTCCACGAGGTCACCGAGTCGGGCACCGTGAACTCGATCGCCGCTGTGCCGTCCCTGTCGGTCAGCAGGTGCGGCTGCCAGAACGCGGTCTCGGCGAAGTCGGAGCGCAGCTCGGCGGGGGGCGCCTCTGGCGTCTGCTGTGCACCGTCGGGCGGCGCCTCTTTGGCGAGCGAGACCTCCTCGTCCACCCCGTCTAGAATGCCTCCCATCACCCCGCCTTTAACGCCTCCCTCCACTGGCGGGGCTGGAGCAGACGCCTGAAGCGCCATCGGCGCTGCCACCTCAGGTATCTCGCCGGTGGCGCCGAACGCCACCGAACGCATCTGGCGGCCTGGGCCGCCGAGGCCATATCCGGGGTAGAACCGCAGACGGTCGCCTTGTAGCCGCGGTGCGCGGGGTAGGGCCGGGAACGACGAGCGGTCGAACGACAGCGCGTATACCGGTGCGAGGTTGGGTCGCACGGACACTAGCCACGTGCGGAGCGGGTAGAGCGAGAGCGGGTTCGGCGGGGTGTGCGGCGCGAAGAGGTCGAGGCTGCGGTCGAACATGTACGCGAGCAGCTCGGCCGCGCCGGCCTCCGCGGGCCGGCCATCCGAGCTCTTGACCTGGATCCGCCAGGTCTCCGGCCCCTTCGGTCGCATCCGGTCGCGAAACGTCGCGAAGCTCACGTCGAGCGTCCGGTCATCCCATGGCACGTTGATCGGCTCTCGTGCCGTCAGCACCTGGTAGTCGCGCACCGCTACGACGAGCACCGAGAACCCGCCGCGGTCCTCTTCGCGGATCGGCAGCTCGACGAGCGCGCCGTCGCGCCCGGCGACGAGCTGCCGGCGGTCGAGCAGCTCGCCGTCCCGGAAGCGGTAGAAATACATTGTCTGCCCGGCGATGCCGCTGTGGACGAGCAGGCGCGCCGTCTGGCCCACGCGCACGGAGCTGGCCGCGGCGCGCACCACCAGCGGTAGCGCGAGCGCCGGTCTGGCACCGCCCACTATCAGCTCACGGCTCGTCTCGTAGACCGCCCCGAACTCGTCTTTCGTGGTGTAGACGATCCTGAACGCCCCGGCTGGAAGCGCAGGCAGCGCTACCGTCGCCCGGCCGCCCAGATCGTGCGTGCACGGCGCGCCGGCGAGACGCTTGCCGGCCTTCCAGCTCCGCAGCGTACGCTCCGGCCGGTAGGCGGGTTCCCAGCGTGGCTTCAGGCGATCCCCCTCGGTCGCGTACCTCGCCTCCGCCTCCTCGAGCGGCAGCTCCTCGTCGGCTGGCATGGCAGCCTGGGCGGGCTGGACGAGCTCGACGAGCTCCCACGTGCCCTCGCCGGGGCGCGCCACGCCGTCGAGGGTCTGCCTAGTCACCGTCACCTGCGATGGCGTGTTGACCTGCGTGAACCCGCCGCCGAGGTCGATGCTGGCCTCCACCGCCACGAACCCCAGCCGGAACGCCCGCGAGGCGCTGCGCGTTTCGCCCCCCTCGTCGGTGACGTCGGCCTCGAGCCGGAAGCGGTACGTCGTTTCCGCGCTCGTCTGGGCGAGCCGCTCGTCCGCCTTGGGCACGAAGGCAACCGTGAACGTCCCATCCTCCGCGAGCGTGGCCTCACCCGACGCGACCTTCTGTGCCGCGGTGTTGACCGGCCGTCCCCACCACCACCCCCACCACCAGGGGTACACCGGCTCGCGGGTGACGCGCCACCGCACTTTGCCGGCGGTCACCGGCAGCCCGAAGTAGTAGCGCGCCTCGCCGACGAACGATGCCTCGCGGTTGAGGCGCAGGGCGCCCTCGGGGTCCTTCACCGAAACCTCGAACGTCGGTCGCTTGTACTCCTCGACTCGCAGTGAGGCGACGCCAGCGAGCGAGGTGCGGAGCTGCCACGAGCCGAGCGGCCGGCCCGACGGCACCACCATCTCGCCGGAAGCCGAGCCGAACGCGTTGGTGACGAGTTCGAGCGAGGCCACGGTCTCGCCGTTGGGGTCGTCGAGCATGACGCGGACCGGGGTGGCCGCGGTGACCCGGAAGCGTCCCTTCTCGCGGCTGCCTTCGTACACCAACACCTTGAAGAGCACTTTCTGCATCGGCCGGTAGACGCTGCGGTCGGTATACACGAACGAGCTCCGGTTCTCCCACGGCTGCGGACGCTCGCTGAACCCGAAGTAGTGCTCGTCGAGCAGCGCCTCCCCGGGGCGCTCGGCTACCAGGAAGTAGCTCGAGTCGCGCTGGCCCGCGGTGCTGTCGAACGACGCGATCCCGGTGGCGTCGGTGACCAGGGTTTTCACCCGCTTGTGGCCCTCCCGCCAGTTGCGCTCGTAAAGATGCAGCGACACCCCCGCCAGCGGCTCGCCGGTAGTACCCGCCACGACGCGGACCTCCTGGCCTCCGGTGTCGTCGTCGCGGCGCAGCAGCACCATGTCGGTGACGGCGAACGGCACCGCCAGCATGCGGTTGTCGCCGCTGCCGAAGTCGGCGCGCGCGGAGGAGGCGACGATGTAGAAGCCTTTGTGAGTCAACTGCGGCGTCACGAACGTGCGATGCGAACGCAGATCGGGGGTCGGGGGTAGCTCCACCGACCAGGCAGCAGCCGGCGACTGGTTTTGCACGAGCTCGCGGATCTCCTCGGTGTCCGGCCGCAGGTTCCAGTCGCGCGACCGCTCGGCGAACCGCACCGCGTCCACGCGGTAGGCGCGGAAGTGGAGCTTCGGCAGGTTCCTGTGCTCGACCTGCAGGGAGCGCCGGCCGGGTCCGTCGGCGTTGAGCCCCGAGAGCGTGTATTTCGGCGCCTCGAGGCGGGCGGCGATGGCCGTGCAGTGCTGGGCGCCAAGCGAGCCGGGGTAGGCCTTTTCACCCTGCCGTGCCAGGTCACGCGCGCGGATCAGGCTGTCGGGCGCGCTCTCGTTCTCGTGCAGCTTGGCGAGCGACGCCATCCCCTCCGCCCACCAGCCGACCTGGCGAAAGTCGGGAAGGCGCTTTTCGAGGTCCTCGCGGATCGCGATTCGATCCTCGTCCGCGGTGAACGCGCCGCTCAACCGCCGCGTGCGCTCCAGCCGCGCCTCGAGCTGCGCCTCACGACGCTTCGCCGCGCCGGTCCACGCCTCCTGGTCGTCGAGCACCGCGCACACGCGCAGCAGCGGGTGGACCGCCGGGTCGTCGAGCGCGAGCTGCGACGACTCGGCGACGTTGCCTTGCAGCAGCCGCGCGAGCCCCAGGTCGAACGTCTCGTTCTCGTGCTCGGGCCGCCAGTACGAGGTGTCGGCGAGCAGCTCGACGAACAGGTACGTTACCGCGTCGCGCAGCGTGCCGCGCACCTCGGGCGGGTAGGTGTTCTGCGCGAGGTACTCGGAGAGGCGCCCGATCGGCACGTCGGAGAGCTTCGCGCGGCGCTTCCAGATGTCGACGTAGGCGCGCACCGCGGCGGTGTAGATCTCCTCCATCGTCCACGCCTTGAGGTCGACCTCTCCCTTGGACTCCACCTTCTCGCGCTCGCGGATCTCCCATCCGTAGCGCCCGGCGTAGGTCATGAGGGCGTGCGCGTAGTAGAGGTCGAGCGTGGTGCGCGCCCACTCGTCCTGCGGCCACGGCTGGTCCTTGAGGTGGCGCACTGCGGTCTCGTACCCGTGGAGCGCGATGCGGAGCTGGGTCTCCTTGACGAGCGCGCGCGTCCACTCCTCGGCGTTGCCCGCCACTGAAGCCGCCTTGCGGATCGCAGCCGCGCCCTCGGCGGCTTCCGACAGCTTCTCCTCGGCGATGAGCTTCTCGATCGTCTTCCAACTCGGCGGTGTGCTCACCTTGGGGCTCCCTTCGGGCGCCGGGCTCGGCCTTGCGGCCGGCAGCGCACCGTGTCCGCTCCCTCCGCCGGCCATCACCCCTACGGTGACGGCGAGGCAGGCGACGGCGACGGCGATGTACGTCCTGACGCGGCGGATGGAGGTCTTCTCGTTCATGGCAGCACCTCCTGACAGGGTAGCGCAAGTTTTCGTTCCTTCCGCCTCGCCGTCGCCACGGTCGGGAGGCAAAAGTCGAAGCTTTTTCTCCGTTCGGTCTTCGGGCTCGCAGTCGTTCGCAATCCAGCGAGGACCAGCGCTTTGGCCGACGGTTCAGCCGGCGGAGGCGTCGCCGCGGAGGCGCTCGGCCCGGGTCCACAGCTGGAGCAGCGCAAAACCACCGGAGAGGTTGCGACAGACAAAGCCACGCTGGGAGAGGATTCGGCATGCGACGTACCCGCGCTGGCCGACGGCACAGACGACGAGCAGCTCGCGATCGTGCGGTAGCTCGTCGAGCCGGTCGTAGCTCAGGCGGTACTCCTTCCCGGCACGCAGATCACGGACCAGCACCTGGCGCGCCGGGCGGTCGATCGCCAGCACCTCGTGCTCGACCCGCACGTCGAGAGCGTAGCGTGCGGCCAGCAGCTCGGGCGTGGCGACGAGCAGCCGTTCGCGGTCGCGGATCGCGCCGCCGATGTGATAGGGCAGCCCGCAGTTGGCGAACGAGACGTGGGGGCCGCGCTCGAGGACGACGATCGAGGCCTGCTCGTCGAGACGGCGCAACCGGCACGCGGCGCTCATCCCCGCGGCCACGCCCCCAACGATGACGACGCGTATGCTCGTACCCGGACCCGCTCTCGAGGCTACGAGCGGACCGCGCGCAGCGAGGCGATCTCGGCCACGGCGGCGATCGCCGCGTCGATGTGCGCTTCGGTGTTGAACGGGCCGATGCCGAACCGCACCGCGCCGTGGATCTGGTCGGTGCCGAGGTGCTCGTGGACCATCGGCGTGCAGTGCAAGCCGGTGCGGCAGGCGATGTTGTGGTCGACGTCGAGCATGGTGCCGGTATCGGCCGCCTCGAGCCCCTCGACGTTGAACGACAGGACGCTGATCCGCCCCTTGCCCGGCACGTCGTCGGCGCAGTAGAGGATCACGCCCGGGATCTCCCGCAGGCCGTCGCGCAGCCGGGTCCACAGACGCATCTCGTGCTCGTGAAGCTTCGCCATGCCTTGCTCGAGCACCCAGCGCACACCGGCTTGCAGCCCGGCGATGCCGGGGAGGTTGGGGGTGCCGTACTCCATGCGGTACGGGTACTCGTCGAGATGGTGGCGCTGGGCGCTCTTGACACCGGTGCCGCCGGCGCGGGTGTGGCGGATCTCCACCCCTTCGCGCACGTACATCCCGCCGATTCCCATCGGCCCCATCAGGCTCTTGTGGCCGGTGAAGCAGATGACGTCGGCGCCGAGTGTTTCGAGATCGACCGGGACGACCCCCGCGGTTTGGCTGACGTCGAGGATGAGGTGGACACCGTGCTCGCGGCAAACCCTGCCGATCGGCGCCACGTCTTGGACGGTGCCGATGACGTTGGAGCCGTGGTTCATGACGACGGCTCTGGTGTCCGGCGTGATGCGGTCGATCAGCTCCTGCGGGTCGACCCAGCCCTGGGCGTCGAAGTCCACCCAGTCCACTTTGACGCCGCTCTCGTGCTCGAGCGCCCACAGCGGGCGCAGCGACGAGTTGTGCTCGAGGTGGGTCGTGACCACATGGTCGCCTGGGTTGATGAGGCCGAAGATCGCCAGGTTGAGCGCGTCGGTGGAGTTGTAGCCGAAGACCAGGCGGTTGGGGTCGGTACCGCCGAAGAAATCACGCAGCAGCTTGCGCGTTTGGTCGACCAGCGAGCCGGCCTCGAGGCAGAGGTCGAACCCGCTGCGCCCGGGGTTCACCCCATACTGGCGGAAAAAGGTGTCCATCGAGGTGTACACCACCTCCGGCTTGGGGAACGAGGTGGCGCCGTTGTCGAGGTAGATCAGGCTGCTCATGCGGTCGTCTTCCCTTCGCTCGGCGCCGGTCCTGCGGTGACCAACGCTTCGGCCACCATCTCCGCCACGGTCTTGATTTGGACGCCGAGCTCGTACTCTCGGTTGAGCTCCATGAGCTGGTCGATGCAGTTGTGGCACGGCGCCACCACGATCTCGGCGCCGGTGGCGCGGATCTGCTGCGCCTTCATGCCTCCGGCGCGGATGCGGCGGTCTTTGTAGGCGGCCATCGCGAGCTGTCCGCCGCCGCCTCCGCAGCAGAAGCTGTGCTCCCGCGACGGGGTCATCTCGACGAAGCGCGCCACGCTGCGGCGCAGCACCCGCCGTTGCGGTTCGGAGACGCCGCCATGACGCACCAGGTTGCACGGGTCGTGGAGCGTCACTGGCTTCGGGTTGCGCGATGGGTCGACCTCGATCCGGCCGCTCGTGAGGTAGTCGTCCATCAGCTCGAGCACGCTGCGCAGCTCGAACGGGTAGCGTCGTTGCAGCCACTCGGGCCCTTCCCAGCGGGCCGAGCCGAAGCCGTGGCCGCACTCACCGATGACGAGCGTCGTGCACCCCAGCCGCTCCATGGCGTCCACGAGGTTCTGGGTGATCCGACCGGCCTGCTCGTCGTTGCAGTTGAATAGCCCGTAGTTGGTGAGGTCCCAGCCGGGGTCGGAGGCGAGCGTCCAGTCCTCGCCGGCCGCCCAGAACACCTTGGCCGAGGCCTGCAGGCTGAGGGGGAAGAACTTGGGCTCGCGAGGGTTGACGGTGAACAGCACCCTGGCGCCCTGCTTGTCGAGCGGCATGCGGGCACCGGGGTCGCCGGTCTCCAACTGCAGCTCCTCCTCGAGCCACTGCACGGTGTCGACCCAGTCCTCCTTGGTGATCGCCATGTTGTTGCCGTGGACGAGGCTGTTGTCGACCGTGGCCTGCAGGTCGTCGGGCACCAGGTCCATGGCCGCCAGCGCCGCGCGGGCGGCGCGGAACACGCGCGGCAGACCGATCCCGATCGTGCAGTTGAGCGAGCAGCGCCCACACAGCGTGCAGCGCCCGAACACGGTGTCGAGCCAGGCCCGCACCATCGCGCGGTCGAACGGTCGAGCGCCGACGAGCCCGGGCACGAGACGCCCGGCGGTGGTGAAGTGACGCTTGAAAGCCGCGGCGACGTGATCGAGCTTGCGTGCCGGGACGTTGTCGAGGGCCGGCTCGGTGCGAAAGTAGTGGCAGCTATCGGCGCACAGGCCGCAGTGGACGCAGGCGTTGAGGTACGCCGCCTCGGCCGCACGCAGCTTGGATCGAAACACCTCCAAGCCGTGCCGGAGCTGCGCCTCGGTGAGGGCGTCGATCCGTTCCTCGAGGCTCGCCATGCTCAACGCCCCTGCCGCGCCGACGGGAACGTGCCGCGATAGCCGAAGAAGGCCCCCATGTATGCGCGTGAGCTGAAGAAAACCACGCAGTGGCGGATCTTCCCGACCGGCAGGTAGACGAGGAGCACGACGGCGGTGACGAGCCACGCCGATTCGAGCTGCGGATGCAGCAAGGTCGCACCCGCAAGTGCCCCGAACGAGGTCGTCAACAGGTTGGCAATGAAGTCGTCGGGGGAGGAGAGACCCCGCAGGAACGGCGTCGCGATGCGCTTGACGAGCAGCGCCAGGCCGGCTCCTGCGCCGGCCAGCATCACGATCGCCCCGGTCGGTGCCAGCGCTGGCGGCAGCTCGAACCCGGCCACCGTTGCCGCTAGCAGGCCGAACGCCGCGAAGGTGCCGAGGTGAAAGACGACCCCGGTCACGTACGAGGGAAGATGCATGCGGACGCTCTCCTTGACCTGCGGCAGCATCGCCGCCGTGAACGCGTACCGCACGCCGGCCGCGGGGTCGCCGGCCGGCGGGGCAAGCAGGACCCTGCGTCCGAAGCCGCGTACCCCCAGCCACACCCAGGCCAGCGTCCCGGCTGCCCAAGCCGCAGCCGCGAGCACCGCGAGGTGGAGCGGCTGATCCATGCGTGTGCTCAGACGCAGCCGTCGGGCTTGGGTAGGCCGGCGAGCTTGCAGGCGCCCTTGGCCGGGCCGCTCGGGAACAGCTCGTAGATGCGCTTGAGCGGCAAGCCCGTTGTCTTGCAGATGAGGCGCACCATCGGGGCCGCTTGGTTTGTGAGGTAGTACTGGCGGATGAACCGGATGACCGCCCAGTGCTGCTCGTCGAGCGCCGGCAACCCCTCCTCCTGCCTGGCGAGCGCCAGGGCAACGTCGTCGTTCCACATGCCCGGATCGACGAGGAACCCCTCGGGGTTCAGCTCCACCTGTCTGCCGTCAAGGTTGATCGTCGCCATGGCGCCTCCGGGAGCGCCGCGTCGCGCGGCCGTCCTCGCGTGGTAGTGTGTATGCATGATCTAGGGAATTGTGTGCATGACAATTTGGCTCCCCGACATCACCGATTCGAAGCAGCCCGCCTACCGAGCGATTGCCGAGGCCATCGCCGACGCCATCCGGCAAGGACGTCTGCGTCCCGGCGACCGGCTGCCCACGCACCGGCTGCTCGCCGACCTGCTGGGGGTGAACGTCAGCACCGTGACCCGCGCGTACCGTGAGGCAGCGCGGCGCCGCCTGCTCAGTGGGGAGGTGGGGCGCGGCACGTTCGTGCTGGGCGTGGCCTCCGAGGCGGCGCTGTTCGCGCGCGAAAAGCGGCCGGAAGGCGGGGTCATCGACCTCTCACCCAACACGCCCCCCGCGCTGCTGCGTGACCCCGACCTCGCGGCTGCGCTGGGGGGGATCGACGAGCGCGAGGCCGCTCGGCTCCTCCACTACCCGGCCACGGCCGACGCGCTGCAGCACGCGCACGCAGCGGCGGGATGGCTCGGTCGGCGCGGTGTCGGCGCCCAGGCCGACAGCATCGTCGTCTGCGCCGGGGCACAGCACGCCATGGACTCGGCGATCAGCGCCTTCCAGGAGATCGACGAGGTCGGCTGCGAGCCGCTCGTCTACCCCGGGCTCAAGGCCGCAGCCCGGCGGTGGCGGCGCCGTTTGCACCCGATGGCGATGGATGGAGAAGGGGTTACGCCTGGGGCGTTCGAGGCTGCGTGTCGGGCTGGAGTGCGCCTCGCCGTACTGTCGCCGACGCTGCACAACCCGACCACCGCCACGATGAGCCTCGAGCGCCGGCAGCGGCTCGTCGAGATCGCTCGCCGGCACGACGTCGTGATCGTCGAGGAGGACGTCTACGGTCTGCTGCCCGAGCACGCGCCACCGCCACTCGCCGCGCTCGCCCCGGAGCGTGTGCTGTACCTCACGGGGTTGTCGAAGACGGTGGCACCGGGCCTGCGCATCGGCTATCTCGTCGTTCCCCCCCGCCTACGGGAGCGGATGCGCGACGCCTCGCACCACACGGCGTGGTACGTCTCGCCGATCTCGGCCGCGCTGGCCACTCGCTGGCTTGCCGACGGCACCGCCTGGCGCCGCCTACTCGCCCAGCGCCGCGAGCTCGCGGCCCGCCACCGCCTGTGTGCCCGCCACCTCGAGAGGTTCGCCTGGCGAGGCGTGCCGCACTGCCCGCACGTCTGGCTCGACCTGCCGCCCGGCGGCTCACCGACGCTCGCCAGGCAGGCGCTGGCCGCCGGTGTGGTCGTGGTGCCCTCGGCAGTGTTCGCCGTCGGCCGCGCTACCGACGACGGGGTGCGCATCTCGCTCGGCGCGGCTACCGATCGCGCCAGCCTCGCCGAGGCGTTCGCCCGCCTCGCGGCGTTGCCGGCCGGACAGCGGGAGAGCTGACGGTCAACGCGGGTCGACACCGCGCGGCCCGCGGCGGATCAGCCCTTTTGCCGTCTGGCGCCCGCTCGTCGAACGTCACGTCGGTCTCGGGATCGGTGCTCTACCCCGTCTCTCCATGGTGTAGGATGGAAGCACCTTTCGACGAACGAGAGACCGGCTTGCGGCCCGCAGCGTGGAAAGGTACCCACATCACGTCGAGGAGGCTGTCATGCCGACGATCGACAAAGCGCGCCCAGCCCACATCGCTCTGGCTATCGGCGTGCTGGCCTTGCTGCTGCCAGCGGGGGCAATGGCTGCGCCGCCGGTTGCGCAGGCCGGGGCATATTCCTACGTCGTGCGCACCGCCGGGCACACTCCAGGCCACGACGGCACGTTCTGGCTCACCGATCTCGAGCTCCGCAACCGCGGCCCGTTTACGGCCACGGTCAACCTGTACTTCCTCGAGAAGCGGAAGAACAACTCGGACGCCGTCAGCCGGACCTTTTCGTTGGCTGTCAACCACTCGCGGCGGCTCGTCGACGTGCTCGGTACCCAGTTCGGCGTCACCCGGAGCTCGGGAGCGATCCTGATTGGCAGCGACCAGCCGCTGCTCGCCACCTCGCGGACCTACAACTCGGCCGCGACCGGTACCTACGGCCAGTACGTGGAGGGGACGCCCACGTCGCGGGGCGTCGTCCAGGGTGAGGTCGTGCGCCTCGTGCAGCTCACCCAGAACGCCACGTACCGCACCAACCTCGGCTTCGCCAGCGCCTCTGCGTCGGCGACGCAGGGGGTGGTGGAGCTATACCAGGCGAACGGCAGCAAGCTCGGCGAGCACCCGTTTGCTTTGCAGCCGTGGGGGGCAGACCAGGTCGACTACGTTTTCACGAAAGTCACCGCTCAGGCGGTCAACGACGGGTACGCCCTCGTGCGGCCGACCACGCCAGGGGCGCGGATCTTCGTCTACGCCTCGGTGGTGGATGGCCGGACCGGTGACCCGGTGTGCGTCGTGCCGGTGGGACGGCCGGACCCGGCGTGGCCGGGAAAAGGTGGTGAGTGGAGCCCGACCGGCCTCGGTGAGGGAGCGGCGGCGCCGCAGCCCGGGGCGCAAGTTCCTGCTCTCGCGGTGACCGGGAACAGGCTGTTGGCGAGTGTCGGTATGGGAGGCGCGGTGTATGTGAGCACCGACGGGGGTGCTACCTGGTCGCGGCGGAACGTTGGCGGGTTGTCGGTCAAGGGCCTCGCTGTCGACCCGGCTGACCCGTCCACGGTGTGGGCTGTGGCGGCGAGCTCGTGGGGCGTGTACAAGAGCACCGACGCTGGCGAGACGTGGCAGGCGATGAGCCAATCGCTCGGTCCCTACCAGGACAAGCGGGCCGTCACCGTGGACCCTAACGACTCGAATACCGTTTTTGCCGGTGGGTTCAATGGCCTGGTGCGCTCGAACGACGGCGGTACCACGTGGGCCGGGCTATCGCTCAAAGCCGGCGTCCAGCCGTGGGTCTACTCGCTCGCCATCGACCCGACGAACAGCCAGACGGTCTACGTCGGGACCGAGGCGGGCGTGTACCGGTCGAGCAACGGTGGCACCGCCTTCACGCCTGCCACCTCGGGGGTCGGTTCCGTCCAGGTCGACACGCTCTTGGTCGACCCGGAAAACCCGACTCGGGTCTGGGCGGGTACCCGGACAGGCCTTTTCCGCTCCACCAACCGCGGCGACACCTGGAACCCGGTGACCATCGGAGCGGGAGCGCCAGCCGTCAAGGCGTTGGCGCGCGAACCAGCCACGGGCGTGCTCTGGGCCGGGACCTCGTCGGGGCCGTTCTGCTCGGTCGATAGCGGTGCCCACTGGGAGATATGCGGGGCGGGCGGTGCGGGTCTCGACGTGGATTCGCTGGCGATCGTTTCCGGACGCCTCACGACGGTCGTGGCCGGAACCTCAGCGGCGGGTGTTTTCGCGCTGGTCACGAGCGAGCTGCTGCTCCCGGCGGCGGCGCACAACCCGGGTTGGAACAACACCCTCTGGCGTACCGACCTGGAGGTGGCCAACCCAGGGCAGACCGCGGCCAGCTTCGAGATCGCCCTGCTCAAGGCGAAGGCCGACAACTCCAACCCCCTCACCAAGAGCTACACCCTCGCGCCGGGGGTGGCCGAGCGCTTTCAGGACGTGCTCTTTGCCGAGTTTGGCTACACCGGCTCGGCGGCGCTGCGGGTGAAGCCTACCTCGGGACGGGTGATGGCGACGAGCCGTACCTACACCGTCGAGGAAAAGGGCACCTATGGCCAATTCATCCCCGGCCTGGAGGCGATGCAGGCGCAGGGGCCGGGCAACACCCTGCGCCTGATTCAGCTCGCCCAGTCCTCGAAGGCGACCTCGGGATTCCGCACCAATATCGGGCTGCTGAACGTCTCGGCGGTGCCGATGACGGTCGAGATCCGGCTGTTCGACCGCGACGACAACCTCGTGGGCTCGTTCTCCGAGCCGCTGCTGCCGTTCGAGTTCCGCCAGCTCGACAGGCCGTTCGCCAAATACACGTCGGCGGACCTCCCCGAGGGGTACGCGAACCTGTGGACGAACACGGTGGGCGCGAGCTTCGTGGCCTACGCCTCGGTGATCGACAACCGCAGCGGCGACCCGATCTACATCCCCGCGCGGTGAGCGGTATCCGGTCGGACGAGGGAGCACACGATCACGTCGTAGAAAACACCGTGGATGCAAAGCCGGGCCCGGAGCCTACCAGCGCGAGCGAGGCCCGTGTGCTCCCGCCCGTGTACCCGACCACCGTCCATGCCGAGGAACTCGAACGAGTCTTGGCTGGAGTGTGGGCGACACGGAGAAGCCGCTCCCTGAAAAGGTCCCCAGCCTTCGGCGGTTTGGGCGGAAGGCTCGACAGTACCTGGCCTGCGGCCTTGGGCAGAAGCGATCTCACGCTGCAACGGCGCTGGCTCGGACCCCGTCGAGCACCGAGACGAGCTCGTCGAGCTGGATAGGGGTGAATAGTGCCTCTGGGCCGGTTGGCGTGAGGTCCGTGAACGGCGACTCGTAGAGCCTGGCGGGCTCGACGATGCCATGCTCCGTCAGGTGATCGACGATCAGGTTGATGAACTCGAGTTGGTTCGCGGCGAGTGTCTTGCCCGCAATGAAGGTCGCCATCGCCTCCTTGGCAGCGCCGCGATCGAGCCCGACGAGCGACCGCACGAAAAGGCCGAGCCCCTGCGCCTCTGCGACGGCGCGCCGCAGCTCCTCGGGTTCGCCGACGCGGCTTTCGGCGAGCATGCGCTCGAGCTCATCGAGGTCGGCGCGGGTCAGCGCCTTGTTGGTGCGGAGCTTGTGGATGGCGACGTGATCGAGGTGCGCCCTCAGAAACGCCCGGGCCTTGGCGCGGAACTTGGCAACGTCGGTGCCCACGGCCAGGCCGGGCAGTGGGATATCGGTTGCAGGTCCCAGAAGGTCCTCGAAGTCCGTGTAGACGGGCTTGCGTTGCCGCTTGTCGATGAACTGGACCAGGCCGCGCAGCCGCCGGCGCATGACCTCCAGCATCGGGATCGTGACATCCAGCCACCACTCGTCGTCCTGCACCTCCCCGATGAGCGCCATCTGCTCACGCACCATGGGGATGGCGGTCTTCTCCTCGAGCAGCGCCGCGATCTGCTTCACCCGGTCGCGCAAGCGCTCGAAGCCCGGGTCGGAGCGGAGCCGTGCGAGCTGAAGGGTGAGCGCCAGCAGGTCGAATCGGCACGCCTCTTCGTTCTCCGCGTCCAGCTCGGAAGGCAGCCCCGCCACCTCGTGGCGCAGCTCGGCCAGCTCGTCGGGACCGAGTGAAAGCCACGCTTCGGCCTTGGAGTAGCGCTCGACCGCGCGCCGCCTGGGGCGTACCACGAAGTTGTCGAGGTTCATCGCCGCCACCTCGCGGTGGAGCAGGTACGAGGCTGCGCGGCGCACGTCGAGGTCGGTCTTCGGCTCCAGGTAGGCAGGTACCGTTTCCCCGGTCCCACTGCCGTCTTCTTGCCGGCGAACGTCGAGCTCGGCGATCAGCTCCAGACGCGCCTTGAACAACCGCTTTCCCAGCGGCTCCGGCGTGGCTCCCTCCGCGGCCGGGAGGTCCTGGCTGAAGTACTCCAGGTTCTGACAGTAGTCGAAGACGTTGAACAGCTCCTTGTGGATGTCCGGACCGAAGAGGTCGGCGCACAGGCGCGTGCCGCGCCCCAGCATTTGCCAGAACTTGGTCTTCGAACGCACCAGCTTGAAGAACACGAGGTTGACGACCTCCGGCACGTCGATGCCGGTGTCGAGCATGTCGACAGAAATCGCGATGTGCGGAGGCTTGTCCTTGGCTGAGAACGAATCGATCAGGCTCTGGGCGTACTCGGTCTTGAAGGTAATGGCGCGGGCGAACTCGCCGCGGAGGTGCGGGTAGTGGACGTCGAACCGCTCGGCGATGTACTCCGCGTGCGCCTGGTTCTTGGCGAAGATGATGGTCTTGCCGAGTCGGTCGCCGCCGGCCACGGTGAGGCCGCTCGTCATCAGGTGCTCCAGCACTTTGTCCACGGTGTCCGTGTTGAACAGCCACTTGTTGATAGCTTGCGCCTCCACGCAGTCGGGCACCTCGCCGTCCTCGTCCCACTCCAGGGCGTCCCACTGGTCCTTTTCCTCATCCGATAGCTCGTCGTATGTGATTCCCTCGCGCTGGAACTTGAGCGGCACCGACACGGCCCGCGGTGGCACCAAAAACCCGTCACGGACGGCCTCCTCCAGCGAGTAGGCATCGGTCGGGACGCCGTTTTCGAGGTCGAACAAGCTGTAGGTGTTGCGGTCGACCTCGTCCTTGGGAGTCGCCGTCAGGCCCACCAGCAGCGCGTCGAAGTACTCGAAGATCGCCCGGTACTTGTGGAACACCGAGCGGTGCGCCTCGTCGATGATGACGAGGTCGAAGTGGCCGACGCCGAACCGCCGCTGCCCGTCGCGGGTTTCGTCGATCAACCCCATCATGGTCGGGTAGGTCGACACGTACACCCGGCCCTCTCCCTCCTTGTCCGTGACCAGGTTGACCGGCGAGGCGTCGGCGAGGTGGCGCTTGAAGGCTCCCACGGCCTGGTTGACGAGCGCCACCCGGTCGGCCAGGAACAGCACGCGCTTGACCCAGTTGCAGCGCATGAGCAAGTCGCACAGAGCGATCACCGTGCGCGTCTTGCCGGCGCCGGTCGCCATCACGAGCAACGCCTTGCGGTCACGGTCACGCTCGAACGCCTCGGCGATCCGGCGGATGGCGCGGGTCTGGTAGTGACGCTCGACGATGGCCGGATCGATCCTCGCCTCGGCGAGCGACCGGCGGGTGCTGCGCCGCTGGACGAGCAGCTCCAGCTCCTGCTTGGTGTAAAACCCCTGCACGCGGCGCGGTGGGTAGCGAAGGTCGTCCCACAGCCAGTGCTCGTAGCCGTTCGAGTAGAAGATCACCGGCCGCCGGCCGAACTGCCGCTCCAGGCAATCGGCATAGAGCTTGGCCTGCTGCTGTCCGGCGCGCGGGTCGCGGCGGGTGCGCTTAGCTTCAACCAGCCCGAGCGGACGCCCGTCGTCGCCCCAGAGCACGTAGTCCACGAACCCCTTGCCCTGCGCGTTGGGCATGCCGCCGACTTCGAGCTCGCGGTCGCGGCCCTCGTCGAGCGGCCAGCCGGCTTCCTTGAGCAGCAGGTCGATGAAGTAGTCGCGGGTCTCGGCCTCCGAGTAGTCGTGCGTGTCGGGTTGCGCCGCCGCCGCCTTCTTCGCCGCGGCGACTTCCGCGCGCAGGCGCTCCAGCTCCTCGTCGAGCGCCGTCTTGTCAGCGAGGAGTGTGGCGAGGCTCTCGTCCTTCTCCCGCAGGCGCGCTTCCAGCGCCTGCAACTGCGCGGCCGATTGCGCCGCTGCCCGAGCGGGACGCGGCAGCGCGGCCGGATCGAAGGCGAGGTCCGGCGCCGGCCGCTCGGCGCGGCCGTAGGTGCGCGCGAACCAGTAGGCCACGTGGTACAGCTCGCGAATCGCGGCGAGAGCGTCGGCTTGGGGAACCGCACGGAGGCTGTGCACGGCGCGGTTGCCGAGCGTGTTGACGACGCGTGCCTTGGCGAACACCGCCTCACCGGCCGCCTGCTTGAAGCTCGGCTCGTGGATCAGCGCCGAGAGGTTGTCCTGGTAGGGGAGCCTCAGCGCCGCGTCGTGCTTGAACGCCCAGCTCACCGCCAGCTCCAGCGCCCGGCGGGCATAGAAACAAGCGGTACGCGGATCGGCGTGCACCGCCGCCTCGGCCTTCGAGGCGGCCTCGAAGACGGCGCCCCATTCGCGCTGGAGGAAGGCGAACTGGCTCATGCTGCGGAGAGCTCCTCGCACAGCTCGCAAAGCGAGATCGCCTCCACGTCTTCCGCCAGCGGAAAACGTTCCTCACCGCCGTAGACCACGAAGCACTGCTCCGGCCGAACGGCTTCGCAGGCCAGGCGGAAGCCACGCTCCAGCTTCGGCGCGAGCCCGCGCTTGATCTCGATCGCCCACGGCTGGCGATGGCCGGGGAGCTTCAGCAGCAGGTCGATTTCCGCGCCGGCCGCCGTGCGGAAGAAGTACGGCTCGGCGGCACTCGCCGCGGCGGCGATCAGCGACTCGATCGCCAGGCCCTCCCAGCTCCCGCCCACAGCCGGGTGCGCCAGCAGCGCTTCGCGGTCGCCGATCCCGAGCAGCGCGTGCACCAGCCCGCTGTCACGGATGTAGACCTTGGGCGACTTGACCAGACGTTTGCGGACGTTGCCGTGCCACGGGGGAAGGCGGCGCACGAGGAGCAGGTCCACGAGCAGGTCGAGATACGCGGCGACCGTCTTGCCGTCCACGGCCAGGGCGCGAGCCAGCGCCGCCGCGTTGAGCAGCCCACCCTGCTGATGCGCGAGCATCGTCCAGAGCCGGCGCAGGGTCTCGGCCGGGATACGCGGCCCGAGCTGCGGGATGTCGCGCTCGAGGTAGGTGCGTGTGAAGTCAGTGCGCCAGCGCAGGCTCGCCGCGTCGGTTGCGGCCAGCAGGCTCTCCGGAAATCCGCCGCGCAGCCAGACGGCGTCGAGGCGTTCCTGACCGACCTCGCCCGCGTCGAGCGGGCCGAGCTCCAGGTAGCGGATACGCCCGGCGAGCGACTCGCTCGACTGCTTGAGCAAATCGATCGACGCCGAGCCCAGGACCAGGAAGCGGCCCGTCCGGCGCCCGCTGCGACGGCCCTTGTCGATGAGCCCGCGCAGGCTCCGGAAAAGCTGCGGGGTACGCTGGATCTCGTCGAGGATGACCAGCTTGTCCGCGTGCTGCGCCAGGTAAAGTTCGGGCTCGGAGAGCTTCGCCCGGTCGGCTTCGGACTCCAGATCGAGATAGACCGTCGGCCGTGTCCGGGCGACTTCATGCGCCAGCGTGGTCTTGCCCGCCTGACGCGGTCCCAGCAGCGCCACCGCCGGGACTTCGGCCAGGGCGGACGTGAGCGGTGCGAGAAGCCGGCGGGGGATCATCCATGCAATTATGGAGCAGCGCTCCAGAAATGCAAGGACACCTGGAGCCGGTGCCCGGCGCGATCATTGGCGCGTACGTGGCGCAATTCTGGTGCGATTCACCGTGGCCCGTTGTCCTGCACGCAATAACGCCTGGCTCTGGCGGCTTCTTCAGCGGCCACGGTTTTCTTTTCGACGAGTGCCCACAAATCGCGCTGAGACGTGCGTCGCGTGACCCCCGGCACAAGGGCGGCGATCTCTTCGATTGTGGTACGCTTTGAGGACCAACGCCCACTGGCTCATGCGCTCGATCCACTACACCGACAGCGTCGGCGCCTCCAGGAACCCGCGTGCCCGCTCGATCGCCGTGAGTGTGGCCGTGATCGGATTGGTGATGGTGAAGCGCGGGACGAACGCCACGGCTACAGCTCTCCACGGAAGGCGCGATGCTGGAGGGAGGCAAAAAGAGCATCGAGTTTCGACAGTGACTCCTGTTGACCTGACTTCACCTCCGCGACCTCGGTGCCAATTCGTGCATACTCGTTCTGCAAGGCAAGGGGCGGAAGCGGCAGCTTCACATGCTCAAGGCTCTGCCGGGTGATTTGAGGCTGGGCGGACCCAGAAATTGTGTCCACCATTCCGCGCAGCTTCAGGGCGGCTGCAAGATATTCGATTCTTATTCGGTTGGGGTCTGGATCATCTAGAGCCATGGCATTCCCGGTGACGTAACACTTCGGTGGCGAGATATTGATAGTCCCGCAGGTAGCCCCTCGGCAAGTGATTAAGACAGTTGGCTTTTCGTGGTTAAATTCGGTGTAGTAACCGATAAAGCCATTCGCACCGAACACGGGGACACCTGTTTCGGTGAGTTCGGCGGTCGAGATAGTGGGCCATTGCTTTGGAGAACAAATACTTATCAACAGCCCAAGAGGCCATTTCTTAGAGCCTATCCATAAATAGGTGCGACTTTGCGGAAGGCGATGATGGCTGCGGCGAGATGGACGAGGGCGAGGTAGCTGTCGTGGAGCTTCTCGAATCGGACAAGGAGCTTCCGGAAGCGGTTGAACCAGCTGTGGGCGGCCTCGACGACCCACCGCCTGTGCTTGGGTGGCCGTC
>ERZ1026796.80-NODE-80-length-86129-cov-7.153717_pt1 | contig 86129 bp, 85 predicted proteins | sample MGYA00520874_ERZ1026796 | MGnify/ENA primary metagenome ERZ1026796 (study PRJEB33270, sample SAMEA104284474) | anaerobic digester metagenome | biome: Anaerobic digester microbiome; feature: mesophilic sludge digester; material: Anaerobic digester biomass | place...
GGAGAGACGAGATCGTGCGCTCCCCCGCCGGAAAGGCCGACTACCGCTGGGCCAAAGCGCAGGCGACCGAGGGCTGAGCGCAGGCGACCGAGGGCTGAGCGCAGGCGACCGAGGGCTGAGCGCAGGCGACCGAGGGCTGAGCGCAGGCCACCCAAGCTGAGACGCAAGGGCCGATACGCTCACCGCACAGGTCAACCAGGAGATGAACTCGATGATCAATCCAGCGACGTGGCGCCGGACAGACGCTCCCCGTGGTGTCCGGCGCTTTGCCCTGGTCGGACCGGCCCTCGCCTTGCTGGCCTTGTTCGGGCAATCCGCTTCGGCAGCCGTCTGCGATACGACCGACGCGCCGCAACGAACCGGACCGGCCGTGCCGGCCCCCCGGGCCGAGGGTGCGGTCACCATCTTTCAGGGGGACACCGACGGGGTCGACACCTACCGCATTCCCGGCGCCGCCACCACGCCGACGGGCGCCATCGTGGTGGCGGCCGAGCAGCGGACGCTCTCCCCGCTGGACAGCGACCCGCACTCCCTCGTGTCGCGCCGGTCGACCGACGGCGGCCGAACCTGGGGTGCGAAGGCCGAGGTGGCGCCCGTGCTCACCGAAGGTGTCGGCTGCATCCCCTCCGACCCGGTGCTGTTGGCGCCCGCCACCGGTCCGACCGCCGGCGAGGTGCTGATCATCCACCACTGCCGGGAGGGCAGCGGCCTGAGGATCAGCCGCTCCAGCGACGACGGCGCAAGCTGGAGCCCGCCCGAACCGTTGGGTCTCGGCACCACTCCGCAGGTGCCGCAGTCGGTCATCGACCGGTTCCGGCCCGGACCCGGCCACGGCGTCGAACTCACCGTCGGCCCTTCGGCCGGACGCCTGGTGGCGGCTGCGGACACGTCGGCCGACGGCAAGGCGACGCTGGTGCTCGTCGTGTCCGACGACGGCGGCCGGTCCTGGCGGATCGGGGCCACCCTGATCTCCGATCCGGACTCCGGGCCGATCCCCGACGAGACCGCGATCGCCGAGCTGGCCGACGGCACGCTCGTGCTGTCATCGAGAAACGCGTCGAGCAAGGCCTCCGGCCGCATCTTCGCCCGGTCGAGCGACGGTGGTGCCTCCTTCGACCGGTGGCCATCCGGGCAGGCGCTCGAAGTCGACCCGTCCGTGACCGTACCGGTCGTGCAGGGGTCGCTGCTGACCACCCCCGATGGCGACCGGGCCGTCTTCGCCTCGCCCTCGGATCCCACGTATCGACGCGGCCTGGCACTGTGGACCTCCACGACGGGCGCCGACTGGGCTCCCGGACCGCTGATCGTGCCCGGACCGGCCGCCTACAGCGACCTGGTGGCGGTCGACGATGACACCCTGGGTCTCGTCGTGGAGACGGGCGACCGAAACCCGTACGAGCGGATCGACTTCGTCCCGGTGCCCACCTCCCGTCTCGACGGGCCGCGCACCCCGCTGCCCAACGATTTTGACGTGGCCGGTGCGGTCGCCGGTCGGCTGGTGGTGGACGGCAAACGGTTCTCCATCACGCGGTTCTGCCTGTTCTCCGACCGCGTCGAGCTCGACGGCGGCTACCTGACCGCAGACATCTCGGGTGGACTGGATGCGGTCAAGGTGCGGCTGCACCTGGACGACCGAGGCGATGGTCGACCACTGGACCTGGAGGGCACGGTCGCCCTGGACCTCACATCCGGCATCAGCTACCGGGGTACCCAGACCGACGACGAGGGGGTCGCCCACGAGCTCGACCTGGTGATGGTGAACTTCGAGCCCTGCGTCGAGCCTCCACCTGGCGAAACCGGCGTGTGCGACAACCCGACATCCGGCACCGACGGGGCCGACTCGTTGGCCGACGATCCGGCGGCAGGCGCCAGCGGCGTTGCCGAACCGCTGGCACCGCGTTTCACCGGCTGAACCAACCGGCCGGGCTTCGCCGGCGGACGGTCGCCACCCTCGCCTTCGGCAGTGTCCACACCACCCCGTAGCCTTCGCCCATGGCAACCCAGCGCGCAGCCGCCACCCGGCACGACTCCTCCGAGCTGATCCCCCGAAGCGATCAGCCCCTTCCCACCGGGCCCGACAAGGTGGTGGCGGTCAGGGCGATGTTTGACACCATCGCCCCCAACTACGACAAGGTGAACCGCATCATGACCGGGCGCCTCGATGTGCGCTGGCGGCGAACCACCGTCGATGCGCTGGGGTTGGCGCCCACCTCGTTGATCGCCGACCTGGCCGCGGGTACCGGCGACCTGGTGTACGAACTGGAACGTCACGGCATGTCGGCCGTCGGGGTGGACCTTTCCATGGGCATGCTGTCGGCGGCGCCGCGGCCGTTTCCCCGGGCGCAGGGCGACGCCCTGGCCCTACCGTTTCCCGACGGCTCGCTGGACGGGGTCACCTGCGGGTTCGCGCTGCGCAACTTCGAGTCGCTGCCGCCATTTTTTGAGGAACTGGCCCGGGTGCTGCGACCCGGCGGCCGCATCGGTCTGCTCGAGGTGGGCCAACCGTCCAACCCGGTGTTGAAGTTTGGCTACGAGCAGTACTTCGGACGGGTGGTGCCCCGAATCGGCGCCATGTTCTCCGACGCCCGCGCCTACGCCTACCTGCCCCGCTCGGTTGAGTACCTCCCGGAGCCCGACGAAACGTTGAGCCTCATCGGTGCCGCCGGATTCGACCGCGGCCATCACCGTCAACTGTCCGGCGGCATCGCTCAGCTGTTCACCGCCACCCGCCACCGTGGCTGACGGTCGCACCGAGGCCGACGAACTGCACGCCGTCACGACGCGGGCGGGCACCGGCGACGACCCCCTCGATCATCTTGCCGCTGGGGCGATGGCGTTTCGGTCCCCCAACCGCACGCTGGTGGCGCACGGGGTTGCCCGCAGGGTCGAACTGGGCCGGACCGGCGGTTGGGCCAACGACGTGGCCGCGATCAGCGAGGCTTTGGCCGCCATTGACCGCGAGGGGCGTGACGGCGAGCCGGCGTCTGGCCCGGTGGCCTTCTGTGCCCTCCCCTTCGACCGCCGTCGGACCGCCGCCGTCACCATCCCCCGACTCGTCCGTGGGCGAGACGTGCACGGGTCGTCCTGGGTCACCACGATCTCTCCGGCCAATCCCGCCGCCGGAACGACGCCTTCCCCGCCGTTCCCATCTGGCCGGTCCACGAACCACCTGGCGACCGACCCGACAGGGTCCGAGTTGGGCGGAGACACCGCGGCGATCAGCGGGCCGCCCCCCGAGTTGCGCCTGCGCGCATCGATCGGCGACGCAGAATGGATGGCCAAGGTTGACGAGCTGACCCGCCACATGGCCGCCGGCCAACTTGAAAAGGCGGTGCTGTTCCGCGAGCTGCGACTCACGTCGGAGGCTCCGCTCGATCCGATCGCGCTGTATCGCCGCCTCCTCCCCACTGCGCCGGCCGGGTATGTGTTCTGCCTGGACGGCTTCGTCGGGGCCAGCCCCGAACTGCTGGTCAGCCGCATCGACGACACCGTGCGGGCCGAACCGATGGCAGGCACGCTGCCCCGCTCAGGCGACCCACAAACCGACCTGAGACGCGCCGGTGAACTGCTGCGCTCCGAAAAGCTGCGGCACGAGCATGCCGTCACCATCGAACGTGCCCACGATGCACTGCTGGGTTGGTGCAGTTACCTGGACGCCCAACCGGAACCACAGGTGGTAGAGGCAGGAGCGGTCCTCCATCTGGCCACACTGGTGGAGGGGCGGCTCAGCCACCCGGCCCCGACGGTGCTGGACCTGGTGGCTGCGCTGCATCCCACCCCCGCCGTGGGGGGCTGGCCAATCGCCGAGGCGCTGGAACTCATCGACGAGTTGGAGTGCCTGGACCGCGACCGGGTGGGCGGAGCGGTGGGCTGGGTTGACGCCGACGGGAACGGCGAGTTTGCCGTCGCCATTCGCTCGGCACTCCTCGACGGCACCACGGCCCGGCTGCTGGCCGGAGTTGGCATCGTGGCCGACAGCGACCCTCAGGCGGAGTTGGAGGAGACACGGGCCAAGTTCGCCGCAGTGTTGCCCCACCTCATCCGCCCGTAAGGCCCGGTCACTACTCCTTGGTGGCCACCGCGTTGGGGGTCACGTTCATCTTGGGCTCATAATCGGCCAACTCCACAGTGCGACCCTCGCCGGAGTGCGCCGACCGCAACTCGGAGCGACAGCTGCCACATGGGCCGTAGAACTCCTCGTCCACCTCCACGTCGCAGCGGGGGCATCGAAAGCCGTCGATCATGACGCCTCGCTGGTTGGAACCGTTGGGTGGTCGACGGTCCCCCCGGCCGGACGTCGATCGGTGATCATGCCGTCGGCGTCGCGCCGCTGGTGGCCGGTCACCTGATCGGCACCGTCCCAGACGCCGCGGATGGTCTCCAACACGTCGGTCACCTCGGAAAACCCTCCGAAGTGGCCCTTGCCCGGCATGAGCATCAGACGGGAGTTGGGCACCGACTTGGCCAGGCGTCGGCCATGTACCAGCGGCACGATGTGGTCGGCATCGCCATGCCAGATCAGCACAGGGCCTTCGATGTTGCCCGGATCGAAACCCCAGGGGCGACCAAACAGCGTCAGGTCGTGAAAGGGGGCCCGCAGCGGACCGGTCTGGGTGATGTCGTGGAGGAACATCGCCATCACGTCGGGGCGCATCATCACCTCGAGGTCGGCTCGGCCGTTGAACTTGGCATAGGCGGTGTAGACCGCCGGGCTGTACTCGGCCACGCCCTCCAAACCAACCGACAACATGGCACCCACCGTGCGCCGCAGCGGGCTGAGCAGTGCCTGGGCCACGGTGGTCAGCTGGGTGTAGCTGAACACGGCGCCCCGCCCGATGCTGGGTGCCAGCCCGCCCAGCACCGCCGAGGTGACCACCCGGTCGGGCAACTCGTGGGCCACCGCCAGCGTGTAGGGGCCGCCGCCCGACAGCCCGGCGACGGCGAAGCGATCCAGACCCAGCCGGTCGGCGGCCGCGTCGATGTCGGCGGCGAAACCCTTGAGGGACCGGTAGCCGTGGTTGGTGGAGTTGCCCGTGCCCGGCCGCTCGACCGTGATCACCCGAAGCCCGTTTGATCGGCCGGTGGGGTTGACCCCGACCGGAACCTGATAACGGCCGCCCGGGGTGCCGTGAAACCACAGCACCGGATCACCGTCGGGATCGCCGTACGAGGCCCAGCCAAGCCGACGCCCATCGGGCAACTTCACCGTGCCCTCGTCGTGGTGCGGGTCGGGTTGCGGTTCAAGCATGGATTCCGGCATTGGTTCCTCCCCTGCACTCCCAACCACGGAAGCGGCTTTCGCTGACTGGTTCCATCGTAGAAGCGTCCGGGCAATCATCCACAACGCCCGCTGACTTGGTCGCTGTCGCAGGCTCGGGCCTGGCACGACGACGCGGAACTCCGCAGCGCCGATACGGGTCAGGGGTCGATGCCCAAGGCCGCCTCGGCGGATGCCGCCAGTTTGCTCAGCAGACGCTGATGCTGGACCAGGTTGGTCTCACGGTTGGACACCACCCGACACAGCGCCGTGCGGCGCCGCGGCGCCACCGAACCGCCGGTTGCAGCGGTCCCCTCAGACAAGCCCGCCGCCAAGCGCCGCTGGAGTTCGCCCGCCAGCTCTGACGGCCTCACGTCGGCAACCTCCAGGCCAAGCCCCGACGCTGCGGCAACCACGTCAACCCCGCTGGGGGTGCCCCACCAGCGCTCAAACTGGTCGTCCGGAAGCAGTTCATGCTGCGAGAGGAACGAGAAGATGCCACCACCTCCGTTGTCGATCACCACCACCGCCAGGTTGGATACCGCAGCCGCCGAGATCAACGACCCGACGTCGTGCAGCATGGCCAGGTCACCCACCACCGCCACGGTGGGTGCACCCGTGTGAGCGACCCCGACGGCCGTGGCGATCACCCCGTCGATGCCGTTTGCACCTCTGTTGGAGTGCACGGTGACCCCGGCCGGCACCTGCGGTCCGAACCACTCCAGGTCGCGCACCGGCATCGACGACGACACCACCAGGTGCCCACCGGCGGGCACGCCGTCGAGGGCGGCGGCCAACGCCGCCGACTCCACCACGTCGGGGCGTGCCCGGTACAGCTCCTCCGCCACCGCTTGGCTCACGCGGCGCCACCGATCGGTCCAGGCCGGTGGCGCCACCTTCAGCCTGTGACCGGCCGCTGAGCGATCCGGACCTTCGAACGTCACCCCGGCGCGCCGGTGATCGAGTGTCTCAACGAGACGTTCGATGAGCAGCGCCGGCTCGGCGTCCAGGCGCTCGGCCACCACCTGGTCGGGGTCGGGAAACCACCCGCCCGGATCGACCGCCACCTGCTCGGCAACCCCAGCCAACCACCGGTTGCCCACCTTCGAGGACACGAGCCCGCCCAGCCGAATAACGAGATCGGGCAGCAAGGACCGAGCCACCACCTCCGACCGAAGGATCGGGTCGAAGTTGGGAACAACCGCCAGGTGGTCGAGCCGCAGTCCCGACAGCGGGTCGGCCAACACCGGCCACCCCAACAACGCGGCACCATCGAGCATTCGCTGCCTCACGTCGGTCGGCGCGTCAGTGGGCACGGCACGCTCGCCGGCCATGACCACAACCCGTCGGCCCGAGCAGCGCTCCACCAGACGCTCCAGCACCGAGCGCTCCAGCGGCTCCTGCAGCGGGGCGGCGCGCATCGGGACCTGGTGATCCCCCACGTCGACATCGGTCGATGGGGGCAGATGCCCCACCGCACCCACCAGTGGCTCCCTGAACGCCAGGTTGAGGTGCACCGGCCCGGGGCGCAGTCCCGTGGCGGTGCGGAATGCCTCGTCGGCCAGCAGGCGCCAGCCACGGCTGCCGGCCTGCGTCGGTGGCCCGGGCTCCAGGTAGCTGCGCACCGAGGTGCCAAAGAGGTTTCGTTGATCGATCGTTTGCGGCGCACCGGTGCCCTGGAGTTCCGGGGGGCGGTCGGCGGTGCAGATCAACAGCGGCAACGCCGCCAGGTGCGCCTCCACCACCGCCGGGTGGTACTCCACCGCCGCCGTACCCGAGGTGCACATCAGCACGGCGGGCCTGCCGCCGGCCCGGGCGACGCCAACCGCCTGGAATGCGGCGCTGCGCTCATCGAGTACCAGGTGAGCCCGGAGCGCATCACCGGCGTCGGCTGCCTGCTGGTCGAGCACCCACTGCAAGCCAAGCACCAGCGGGGTGCTGCGCGACCCCGGGCTCACGATCACGTGACGGACCCCTCTGCGTCGCCACTGATCGATCAACGTGGCGGCAAAAGTAACCGCCACATCCGGATCATGCGGGACGGGCCCATCGTCGGATGACACCCCAGCAGACTATGGGCGCGCCGACATGCCCACCGATCCGGGTTTTCGGCACCTGTGGGTTGGGTGGTTCAGCAGGTGGTGATGCGGACCACGGTCGGGACGTACGGCCTCAGGTTGGAGGGAACCCGCTCGGTGTAGTTCGCCTCCAACTGCGTATACATCCAACGACCGGCGCATTTCTTGGGTTGGGTCAGCACCACATTGCCCCGCACCCGCGTCCCATGGTTGCCGTAGCTGCCGGCGCCGACCGCTCGAGCGGTGCCCCAGCCCGTCCACCGGTCGACCCTCCACATCTCTCCCGAGCCAAACTTGATTCCGGCCGGGCGAACCACCGGCGTGGCCTTGGCCGTCCAGTTGCCATCGTCACGCATTCCCGGGAGCAGGACGTTGCCGTCGTACAACTGCTCAACGAAGTAGACGGTGGTGTTCGGTGGCGGAGCCGGTGCGCACCCGCACCCGCCGATCAGGCTCAAAGTCGCCACGACTGCGGCGGACAGCATTTGTAGCTCATCACAGGACGTTGGGCGCAGGGAGCAGCAGCTGATGCCGCTCGGGTGGCAGCATCGGTTCACCATGACCATCGAGGACCAACCAACGCTCCGGCTCCTGCACGGATTTGCTCAGAGTCGAGCCTGTTGGGGACCGGTTGAAGGCCTCCTCGCCACCGGTCGGGTCATCGAGGCCCTGGACCTGCCCGGTCATGGGGCGGGCGGGCCCGCAGCCGACGGGTGGACAACCGCCGATCGGCTCGGCTCAGCCCCAGCGACCGATTGGCTCGGATACTCACTGGGTGGGCGGATGCTGTTGCACCTGCTGCTGGCCCACCCGGAGGTCGTTCGTCGCGCCGTGTTGATTGGGGCCACCGGCGGCATCGAAGACCCGGCCGAGCGTCGAGCCAGAGCGGCCGACGACGAGGTGCTGGCCCAGCGGATCGAACACGAAGGCGTCGACGCATTTGTCGAGCGGTGGCTGGCGATGCCCATGTGGGCGGGCCTGCCGGAATGGGCCAAGTTCAGTCAGGAGCGCCGCACCAACACCGCCACCGGGCTGGCGGGCTCACTGAGGCTGGCCGGAACCGGCGCTCAGGACAACCTGTGGCCCCGACTCGTCGAAATCGACACGCCGGTGCTGGTGCTGGCCGGAGAACACGATGAGAAGTTCACCTCGATCGGTCAGCGCCTGGCGGCCGAACTCCCGCAGGGCCAGTTCCGTTCGGTGCCCGGTGCGGGCCACGCCACCCACCTGGAGGGGCCGAACCGAACGGCCACTCTGGTGACCTCCTGGCTGAACTCCTGACCAGCGGTCCGGCGGGGCTTCTGCGGCAGACTCGGGACATGACCAGCCAGCAGCACAGCGACCACACCACCGGCCCAAGGTCGCATCACCATGCTGCCGACGGGCGGTCGCCGTTTGCGGGCCGGCCGCTGGACGGGCTGGTGGTGTTGGCACTGGAGCAGATGGCGGCCCTGCCTTTTGCCACTCAGCTGATGGGCCGGCTGGGTGCCCGCGTGATCAAGGTTGAGCATCCGGTGGATGGCGAGTCGGGCCGCCAATCACAACCTTCCATCACCGACCCGCAGGGGCGAACGGTTGGCGCCACGTTCCTCCGTTCCAACCTGGGCAAGGACTCGGTTGGTATCGACCTCAAGTCGGCGGCCGGTCGACGGCTGGTGCTCGAGCTGGCCTCCCACGCCGACGTGATCGCCGAAAATTTCAAACCGGGCACACTTGACCGCCTCGGTCTCGGACCGAAGGTGTTGGCCGATGCCAACCCAAGTGCGGTGCTGGTGTCGGTGTCGGGCTTCGGCAGCAACCCGGCCAGCCCCTACCGCACCCGACCGGCGTATGCATCCATCGTGGAAGGCATGTCCGGCATCTACGAGTTCAAACGCCACGGCGACGAACCGCTGCACGTCAATCCGGTCGGCGCCCTGGGCGACATCTCCGCCGGACTGTTTGCGGTGATCGGCGTGCTCGCGGCCCTGCGGCAACGTGATGTGACCGGAGAGGGCCAGCACGTAGACGTGGCGATGCTGGACTCGGTGCTGGCGATGACCGACGTGGTCACCAACTTTGCCTCGCTCGGCCAAGCCAGCGAGCCCGACCCGGCGCCTTACGTGCTGAGCTCGTTTCGGACCGCCGACGGTTCGCTGGTCATCCAACTGGTGCGCGAGCACCAGTTTGCGAGGTTGGCCGAGCTGATCGGCTACCCCGAGTGGGTCGGCGACCCCCGCTTTGCCGAGCGCACCGGCTGGGGGGAGCACCTGGACGACGTGATCCGCCCGGCGCTGGAAGCCTGGGCTGCCGGGCTCACCCGGGAGGAGGCCGCCGTGGCGCTGGCCGACGCCGGAGTGGTGGCAGGTTCGGCGCTCACCCCCACCGAGGTCCTGACCGACCCGCACGTTGCCGCCCGCAACATGCTGGTGGCCATGGACCGTCCCGACGGTGTCGACGCGCCGGTGCTGACCCCCGGCAACCCGGTGAAGCTCTCCCGGGTTCCCGAACAACCCGAACGGCGGGTGCCATGGGTGGGCGAACACACCGGCGACGTGCTTGTCGAGCTGTTGGGACTCACCGTCGGACAGCTCGACGCCCTGGTCACCGACGGCGTCATCAGCGGCGGCTCGTAGGAACCGAGCTGCGTGCGGCGGAGGGGCAACGTGCACCCGGGGCGGCGTCTCCGTAGAATCTGACGGTCCGTCAGATTTGGGAGCGATATGGATTTCGAGTTCTCCGAAGAGCAGCAGACCTTCGCCAAAGACGTCGAGGCGTTTCTCGACGCACATGATGATCCCGAGGTTTTCGACGTCACCCGGGAGAACATGGCCCAGATCGTCGACACCCCCGAGCGCCGTGCGTTCATGGGCAAGCTGGCCAAGAAGAACTGGCTGGGCATCACCTGGCCCACCGAGTACGGCGGCACCGAGGGCGACGGTGTGTACGAGTACCTGCTGAACGAACAACTCGCCGGGCGGGGCGGCCCCCAGATCGGCAAGGGCATCGGCATCATCGGCAAGACGCTGATCGCCCACGGCTCCGACAAGCTCAAGGCCGAGTTCCTGCCCCAGATCCTCAACGCCGAGGTGGAGTTCGCCGTCGGCTACTCGGAGCCCGACGCGGGTTCCGATGCCGCCGCCATGAAGCTGAAGGCCGAGCCCACCACGGTGGACGGGGTCGAGGGCTGGATGCTGAACGGCCAGAAGACCTGGACCACCTCGGCCCACTTCGCCGACTGGTATTGGGTGGGCGCCCGCACCAACCCGGATGCACCCAAGTGGAATGGCATCACCCTGTTTCTGGTGCCGATGAACCACGAGAACATCACGATCACCGGCATCTGGACGATGGGCGACGAACGCACCAACGAGGTGTTTTTCGACGACGTGTTCGTGCCGGGCGACTACGCGGTCGGCGAGATCGACAAGGGCTTCCAGTACATCTCCCAGGCGCTCGATCTGGAGCGCTTCACCATGTTCACCTACGCGCCGATCAAGCAGCGCCTCGACGTGCTCACCGAGTACGTGCAGGAGGCCACCCGAGATGGCGAGCCGCTGATCGACGACGAGGTCACCCGGGCCAAAATGGCCCACCTGCACACCGAGGCCGCCGTGGCCCGGGCCATCGGCCTGAAGTTTGTGGCCGCTGCGGTCAAGGTGGAAAAGGCCCACCGCGAAGGGGCCACCGAGTTTCAGCCGCCCACCGTGGAGGCCTCGGAGTACAAGCTGTTCACCACCGAATACTCCAAACGCCTTGCCGATGCATCGATGGACCTTGGCGCCCCCGGCAGCCAGCTGCGGGTGAAGACCGCCGAGGCCCCGATGGCGGGCCGGGCCGAGTCGACCTACCGCTACACGGTGATCGACACGATCGGTGGCGGCGCCTCCGAGGTGCAGCGCAACATCATCGCCCGACGCGGCCTCGGCCTGCCCCGCAACTTCTAGGGCCCGACTCGATGGATCCCGTGACCAGCACGCCCAGCAACCCGGCGCGCCGATGAGTTCCGACCTGCTCGCCGGTGTCTCCGTACTCGACTTCGGCACCGTGGGCCCCGCGGCGCGGGCATCGGCGATCCTGGCCGACTACGGCGCCACCATCACCAAGGTCGGGGCCGTGCCCCGCGCCGGCGCTGTGACGATCACCCCCCCTGCGTTTGCCTACTCGGGTGGACGCGGCACCCGCCGGGTGCAGCTGGACCTGAAGGCCGACAAGGGACGGGCCGCCGCACAGGCGCTGGCCGCCGCCTCCGACGTGGTGATTGAGAGCTTTCGTCCCGGCGTGGCCGACCGCCTCGGCATCGGCTGGAACGAACTGTCAACGCAGAACCCGCGGCTGGTGTACTGCTCCACATCGGGCTACGGCCAGAACGGTCCCGCATCCCAGCGGGCCGGCCACGACCTGAACTACCTGGCAGTCGGTGGTTTTCTCGACTGCTCCGGCCGTCGTGACGATGGCGGCCCGGCCCTGCCAGGCGCCACCGTGGCCGACATCGCCGCCGGCGGCATGCAGGCGGCGATGGCGATCATGGCCGCACTGATCGGCCGGGGTAACACCGGCGAGGGCCGCTACCTCGACGTCTCCATCGTCGATGGCGTGGTGGCCATGATGTCGCTCTACGTCGACGAGTACCTGGTGACCGGCACCGAGCCCGGACCCGGCCACAACGTGCTCACCGGCCGCTACGCCTGGTACGGCATCTATCGGTGCGCCGATGACGGCTGGATCAGCGTTGGCGCCATCGAACCCCGCTTCTACGCCAACCTGCTCCGCGAGCTGGACCTCGACTCCGAGCGGTTTGGATCCGCGCAGTACGAGGACGAGGCGCAGGACGATCTGCGAGCCGCCATGACCAAGGTGTTCGCCACCCGCAGCCGCGGCGACTGGGCCGGGCAACTCGGCGACGCCGACTGCTGTGTCGCCCCGGTGATGACCATCCCCGAGATGACCATCGATCCACACGTTGAGGCCCGAGGGCTCGTCGGGCGGGCGGTTCACCCCACGGACGGCGACCTGGCACAGCTCGACCGCATCTGGGCGGGCACCGTGCGCAGGGATGCCCCCGAGTCGCTACCCGACACCTCATCCACCGACACGGCCGAGCTGCTCGCCGATGCAGGTTGGACCGGCACCGAGATCACCGCCGCCATCGCCGAGGGAGCCGCCGCATGAGCGACACCACCCACACCGACCAGGCCCGTCAGGCCGCTCTCGAAACCGGGGTGCCTTCGGAGATCGCAGCGCTGATCGGCGAGCGTCAGTATCCGGTGACCGCCAACTTTCCGGTCGAGCGTGCCTACGGGTTCAACACGCTCGCAGCCACGGCCAACGGCAACCCGCTGTACTGGGATGAGGGCGTGGCCCAGGCACTGACCGGTGGCCCGATCGCCCCGCCGACCACGCTCTCGCTGTGGATCCGACCGCACTACTGGGAACCGGGTGCCGAAGGCGAACAGCTGGCGCTTCAGGTGCACTTCGATCTCAAAGCGGCCTTCGATCTTCCCGAGGCGGTGATGACCGACAACACGCTCACCTTCTACGACCCGGTTCGCCCTGGCGATGTGATCAGCCACGCGCAGGTGCTCAAGTCGGTCAGCGGCCCCAAAACCACCAAGCTGGGATCGGGCCGATTCTGGGTGATCGACCTGGAATACCACAATCAAAACCACGACCTGGTCGGCATCGAGAGCTACACCGGCTTTGGCTACCGGCGCGACGAGGCCGAAACCGCCGGGAGTGACTCATGAGCCCCGTATCCAGCGACATCGCAGCACCGGTGCTGCTGCACGGTGATGTCTCCAGCGGCGACCTGCTGCCCGAACTCGCCATCGAGGTCACCGCAACAACAGTGGTACTGGGCGCAGTGGCCAGCCGCGACTGGCGGCCGATGCACCACGACTTCAAGTTCGCAACCGAACGCAACGGCGTGGCCAACATCTTCTTGAACACCCCCAACCAGGCGGCCTGGTTTGAGCGCTACCTCACCGACTGGGCCGGCCCGCACGCACGCCTGGGCTCGATGACCTTTCGCATGCGCACCTCGGTGTTCCCCGACGACACGATGACATTTTCGGGCACGGTCACCGGGGTCAACACCGACGACGCCGGCTGCGGCTGGGTGAGCGTCGATGTGGCCCTCATGGTCCGAGGCCCCGACGCATCCGAAGACACCGCGCGGGTCGGGTCGACCTGCTCGGCTCGCATCGCCCTGCCCAACGACCGGAACGACAACCCGTGGGCCCGCCAAGGCGACGCCTGGCAACCCGCCGCCGGTCGTTGAACCGGCAATCCCGCCCCGCCACGCCAACCCCCCTCTCTCATTCGATACACCTAGGAGCACCGAACCATGCCATTGGATCTTGACCTCAGCAGCGAACAAGACATGCTCACCGAGATGGTCGCCGGGGTGGCCGACCGGTTCAGCCCGCTGACGCGGGTGCGCGACCTGGAGGACGATCCCACCGGATACTCGCCCGAGTTGTGGGCTCAGCTCGGCGAGCTCGGCCTGATCGGTCTGCTGCTTCCCGAGGCTCACGGCGGCTCCGGCATGTCGATGGTGGACGCCGTCGTGGTCTACAAGGAGCTTGGTCGCAACCTGGTGCCCTCCCCGCACCTGGTCAGCTCGGTGCTGGCCGGCGGGCTCATCGCCCGCGGTGCCGGTGAGGACCAGCAGGCCCAATGGCTTCCCACGCTGGCCTCGGGCGAGACGGTCTGGACGGTCGCCGTGCAGGAGCCCGGGGGCGGGTTCACCGACGCCGGCATCACCACGAAGGCGGTCACCACCGACGCCGGGTTCGCGCTCACCGGCACCAAGCGCCACGTGTTCTTCGCCTCGGCCGCTCAGCATCTGGTGGTGGCGGCCCGCGCTGCGGACGACAGGGTCGACCTGTTCGTCGTCGACGCCGGCGCTGAGGGGATGACGCTGACCCAGCAGATGAGTATCGCCTCGGACACCCAGTATCAGGTGGACCTGGCCGGTACCCCGGCTGTGCGCCTCGGCGACGCCGGCACCGGTTGGAACAACTGGAACCAGACCCTGACCGAGGCGATGATCCTGTTGGCCGCCCAGGCGGTTGGTGGCGCCGACCAGGCGCTGAAGATCACGGCCGACTATTCCAAGGAGCGCAAGCAGTTTGGCAAGGCACTTGCCGAATTTCAGGCGCTCAGCCACGACATGGCCAACTGCCGAACCGCCGTCGACGGTGCCGAGGTGCTCACCTACGAGGCGGCATGGAGCCACGACACCGGTCGGGACATTGCCAAGCTGGCGCCGATGGCCAAGCTGTTTGCCGCCAAGACGTTCCGAGACGTGACCGCAATCGGTCAGCAGATCTTCGGCGGCATCGGCTTTACCCTGGAAGCCGACATCCAGCTGTACTTCCGTCGGGCCAAGTCCCTCCAGCTCAACTGGTGGGACGACCGGCACCTCGAGCGCCTCATCGCCGCCCAGGTGCTCGACGCCTGAGCCCCCGAGACCGAGTTGGCGATCTGAACATTGATCGACTGTGAGTGAGGCCCATGGCTTACCCGGACACGCATGGTTGGAGTCGTCGCATCTCGCGCCTCCGCAAGGTTCGATACTTGGGCAGCCACTCGAAGATCCCGAGGCAGAAAGACCGCCTTGACCTCACGTTCTTCCCGGCGGGAATCAGCATCTCGGAGGGTCGCAACCCGGGGGTGAGGCTGTCGTGGGCATCGATCAAACGAGTGGACGTTCTCGACCAGGATCAGGTCACCGAACAGATCACGGCCACGAGGGTCATGTTGCTCGGCGCACTGGCGGTCGTCGCAAAGAAGTCGATGACCAACAGCTTCATCGAGATCGAGGACGCCGACGGTGTCTGGATCCTCGCCGTTCCCGGTTTGTCGTTCGTGGAGCTGAAGGCCGGCCTGATTCCGATCCTTGAGCGCTACCTGCCGCATCAGGCGGCCGCAATCGCCGTTCGGCCCGAGCCGCCCCGCACGATGCCGGCGCAGCCCGACCCGGCCGCCCGCCTGCAGCGTGCGGCCGCCATGTTCGAGCAGGGACTCCTCACCCCAGAGGAATACCAGACAATTCGCGCCGGCATCATTGCCGACCTGTAGCGCCCGGCGCCTACACCGGCCCGATCGCCAGGCCAATCGCCAGCAGCACCCCAAAAACCAGTTGCACCTGGCCGGTGCGTCCCAGGACCTTGATCAGCCCCTGGCCCTCGGCCCCTCGAAACACCTGGGTCAAGGCGATGTTCGCCAAGGGCAGCGCGACGAACGCCGCGGCACCGATCAGGCGACCCGACCATCCGGCGATGAACATCAACAGGATGAACGGTCCCAGCATGCAGACGGCGTAGAGGACACGGGTCTTCGGCGGTCCCAGCCGAACCGCCAGCGTTCGCTTGCCCGAGAGCGTGTCGCCCGGGATGTCGCGCAGATTGTTCACCACCAGCAGGGCCGTGGCCAACAGGCCCATGGCGGCACCGGCGCCGATGGCAAGCAGCGTGATCTGTCCCGACTGCACAAACGCTGAGAACACCGTGGCCACCAGGCCGAAGAACACGAACACGAACACTTCGCCCAGTCCCGCGTAGCCGTACGGACTGGGTCCGCCGGTGTAGAACCACCCGGCGGCCACCGACGCCACACCGACCAGGGCCAAACGCCAGTCGACCAGGATCACCAACGGTGCGCCGGCGACCAGTGTCACCCCGAACGCCACCAGCATGGCCCGCTTGACCTCGGCGGGTGTGGCCAGGCCGTCGCCCACCAGGCGGGGTGGGCCCACGCGCCGTCCCGGGTCATCGGTGCCCCGCCGGCCGTCGGAGTAGTCGTTGGCGTAGTTGGTGGCGACCTGAACGGCCAGCGCCACGACGAGGGCACACAGAAAGCGCCAGGCGATGAAGTGAAACTGCGCTTCAACCCCAACCGAGGTCCACACCCCCACCGCAGTTCCCACCAGCACGGGCGCAATTGCCGCAGGCAGGGTGCGCGGGCGGGCGCCGAGCACCCACCGGTTCTGGGTCGTCAGAGCGGTCGCTGCATCGGTTGGCACCCGGGCGACTTTATCCGGGGCCTCTACGATGCCAACGTGACCGGACGGCTCGTGGCGTTGCAGATGGAGGGCGGGCTCCGCTTTCTTCGTGAAGTACAACGCATCTGGGACGAGGGCGATGCCGTGGCCCCGCTTCCGGTTGATGCGCCCAAACCCCATCTCGACACCCTGCTGGCGACGCTGGCCCCGGACGTGCTCATCGACGCCGCCGGCGACCCGTCCACCCTCACCGGTGGACGACCGATCGCCGTCGGCGATGCGCTCATCATTGCCACCTCGGGCACCTCAGGGAGACCCAAGGGCATCGTCCACACCCACCGCTCACTCGAGTACATGGCGTTCGCAACGTCCACGGCGCTCGGAGTCGACGGCGACACCCGGTGGCTGGTGGCGCTGCCACTGAACCACATCGGCGGCTTCTCGATCATCCCTCGGGCACTTCACACCGGCGCCGGGCTGGAACTCCTGCCCCGGTTCGAGGCCGGCGCAGTCGAGGCCGCCGCCAGAGCAGGCGCCACCCACACCTCACTGGTGACCACGGCCCTGGCCCGGATCGACCCGTCGCTGTTTCGTCGCATTCTGCTGGGTGGCTCGGCAATCCCCACCGATCGGCCGGACAACTGCATCGCCACCTACGGCATGACCGAGACCGCAGGAGGAGTCGTCTACGACGGCCTGCCCCTCAACGGGGTGACCGTCCACATCGAAGCACCCGACCACGACGGTCTCGGCGAGATCCGCATCTCGTCGCCCACGATGATGCGCTGTTACCGGGACGGCACCGTTCCCTTCGACCCGGAGGGGTTTCTGGCCACCGGCGACCTGGGGCGCATGGGCCCCGATGGGCGCCTCAGCGTGCAGGGCCGGGCAGACGACGTGATCGTCACCGGCGGGCACAAAGTGTGGCCGGAGCCCGTGGAGGCGTTGTTGCGCGGCGCCCCCCGGGTGGCCGATGCCGCAGTGCGGGCCCGGCCGGATCCGGAGTGGGGCCAGGCGGTGGAGGCGCTGGTGGTACCGACCGACCCCTCGGCTCCCCCATCGCTTGGCGAACTGCGCGGGATCGTCAAGGAACACCTGCCCGCCTACTGCGCCCCGCAGCAGCTCACGTTGGTCGACGAGCTGCCCCGCACCGAGCTGGGCAAGCTGCGACGGTCCCGACTGCGGTAGGCGTCAGCTCGGATCGGGTCGTTGCACCGAGGCCAACCTGTCCACGTGCACCGGGAAGCCAGGGAGTTGGATCTGTACCTGATGACCGCCGTTGGCCGCCAGGTGCAACACGTAATCCTCCACCTCATCCCAGCTGTCCATCCGTGGCTGGGCGATGTCGGTGTTGTAGGGCTGGCCAAAGCAAATCACCTGATTGCCTGAGGCACGCAACGCCTTGACATTGTGGGGGGCATCGTCGATGTAGCAGTCGCAGGCCACATCGGGTTTTGCGCCGAGAAAGCAGATGTCGCGGTACGGGATCTGCACCCGATCCAGCCAGGCCACGGTGTCGGCCACCACGACCGCGTGACTCCAGTTGACGTAGAGGCGGTGGGTGACGATACGAATCCACACCCCGGCATCGGACAGCCGCCACAAGGACTCAACCGCCCCGGCGATCGGCTCCATCTTCGCCAGCATGCGATGCTTCACCGCTGCGGTGCGCAGCAGTTCCCCCAACGTGTCGGGGGCCAGACCCCACTCGTCGAAGCCCCACGACCGATTGGTCGGCAACGATTCGACGGGGACGCCCAGTTCGTCGGCGACCACGTGCTTGAACGCCTCGGTGAAATCACCACACACGCCATCCAGGTCCACGCCCAACACAAATGGGTTCATCGAGGGACCTGGATCGATCGGTGGATATTGTGCCGTGTGATCACCATCCGAGAATAGCGAGGCTGCGCGATCGCATCGAGCCTGTCGCCCGGCCCTCGGCCTTGGGGCACACACCGATCGCTGCGGCTTTCGCTTCGAGCATGGCCGTTAGGGTTTCGGTGTGGATGACGCACCCGCGAACCCGATCGGCGACCAGTCCCCGTCGCCGAGGCCGGAGCGACGCGACACCGAACGGCGGAGGCTGGGCCGAGGCATGGCGGTCATCCTGCTGATCGGCAGCGTGATCGCCGGGTTCACGATCGTGCTCGGCGTGATGTCGTTCGCCGTGCTCGGCCGGGAGGACGTGCCCGACCCCAAGGTGGATCTGCGCGACCAGAGCGAGTTCCGCGACGGATGCGCGCTGGTGCCCGGCGACGAGGTCACCGACCTGCTCGGCTCCAAGCCCGGCTCTCCAAAGCAACTGCCCGTTCTGGGCGGGGGCTGCATCTGGAAGTCCGCCGACGGCACGGTGCTGGAAATCCAATTACATCCCCGAGACCCCGAGGCCCTGCCCGAGGGTGCCCAGCGCAGGGTGGAGGGTGCCACCGTGGTCGATTTGGGCGTCGGCGCGGTGTCGGTTGCCGGTCGGGCCGATACCGACGGTCGCGCTCTGTGGGTGCGCACGGACACGGTCACCGCCCGCGTGGAACTCTCACGCACCGACCCGGGTGCGGAACCGCTGATGACCGCGCTGGCCGACGCGTTGGCCCGGCGCCTTCCGTTGGCCCAGGCGGGCCCACCGCCCACGCCCACCCCCACCACCCTCGGTGGCCCGTAGCTCGTCCCCATGCCCGTCCGCAGCCTGGGACGTCAGGCCTCAAGCAGCGTGAACCCACCCTGGCCATCCAGGTGGGCCGTCGCCCCGGCGCCGCCGAATGCACGGACCCGAACCGCGTCGGCCTCCGCATCGCTGGTGGCCACCGTGTGAAACACCGGACCACCCACCGGAGGGGTTCGCAACACCGCCACCACGCGATCGTGTCCCTCGAAGGTGGGGATCACGGTGGCGCCAACCACCGTGGCCCGGCCGGTCAGGTTGGCATCAACGTCCACCGCTTCGGTGTGCCTGCTCGACTCCTCGGTGACGTCCAGCGCCACGAACGGCGCCGGAGCCCCCGCGGTGTTCACGCCGGTGTCCGGCAACCCATGGCCCGGGACGCCGGGCTCGTCCCGGCCGATGCGCAGCATCATGGCCCCGGGCTTGGTGAGCATCCCGCTGATCGACGTCACCAGTCCCCTCGCCGATCCGTCGTTCGTCTCCAGACGACGTAGCCGCTGCGCCATCGCCACCACCGAGGCCAGCATGGCGTTGTTCAGCGGCCCGCCGGCAAAGGTCATACCACCGGTGACCGTCAGCCTCGTGGCATCCAGCGGCAGACCGAGGGCCCGGGCCTGCACCTGGACGGCCGACGGGAAACACGCATACAGGTCGACCAACTCCGCACCGAGGCCCTCCTCAACCTGAACCCCAAGGTGGGCGGCCAGTGCCTCGACCACGTTTTCGAATGCCGGCCAACGGTGGGGATCGGCCCGCTGCGGCAACGGCACGATGAGGTTTGACTCGGCCGTCGCCTCAACGGTCACCCGGCGTCGAGGCGGGATGCGCAGGCGTTCAGCCAACCCGGTGGACACCAACACCAGGGCCGATGCCGAATCCACATTCCACTGTGAGCACAGCGACCGGGTGTACGGGTCGGCCACCATCCGGTTTCCGCCCTCGGTCGACACGATGGCCCCCGATGGCGGCTCGCTCCGATCCCAGGCGGTGGGGTTGTCGGCGGCCACGGCGGCAAACCCGGCCCACAGGTCGCCCAGCCGGCGCCGAAGCGCCGCCCGGTCGATGCCGTCTGCACCGGCCAGCGCATCCTCGATGATCGCGTACTGGGTTGCCGGGGTGGCCAGGTCGCGCTCCAGTTCCAGGTCGCTCATCAGGTCGGCGGCCGGATGGATCACCTCGTCCGGTTGGGCGCCCTCGGGACCGGCGGTCTCGGTCGGCACGCCGCCGCGCCTGGCGATGGCCCGGTCCCGGGCCCGGGCCTCGCCGCCCACCACCACGGCCGCCTCCACCTCCCCTCGCAGAATCGCCCCGCACGCTTCGGCGATCAGCCGCTGCTGGAGGATGCCGATGTCGGCGCGCACCGTGTGCACGGGCCCGCCTGCTCCCAACCCCAGGCGTTCGGCCAGGACGGCGCCGGCATCGCTGCAACGCCAGGTGCCCTCGGCTACCCCGACCCAGCCAACCTCGGCGGCCAGCTCAACACGCGCCGACCCACCCGGCCCGGCCGCATCGTCGAGCGCGCCGACCAGCGCCCGCTCCATCCACCCGACGGCGTCCGGCGCCTCGTGATCGCCCGGTCGACCGACGGCCGTCGCCACTCCCACGATGGTGGGTGCGGGCGAAAGGCTCGGTTCGATCGTGTCGTTCACAGGTTGAGCCTATGGCCGGGCCGCCCGCCGTTACCTTGAGGTGATGGCCAACCGTCTCGCCAACTCCACCAGCCCCTACCTGCGCCAGCACGCCCACAATCCGGTGGACTGGTACCCGTGGGGTGACGCCGCCTTCACCGCGGCCAGTGAGCGCGACGTGCCGCTGCTGATCTCGGTGGGCTACTCGTCGTGCCACTGGTGCCACGTGATGGCCCACGAGAGCTTCGAGAACCCCGACGTGGCGGCGAGGATGAACCAGCACTTCATCAACGTCAAAGTGGACCGCGAAGAACGTCCCGACATCGACGCGGTGTACATGTTGGCCACCCAGGCGATGACCGGCCACGGCGGCTGGCCGATGACCGTGCTGGCCACCCCAGATGGGCGCCCCTTCTTCTGCGGCACGTACTTCCCGCCCGAACCGCGTCAGGGCATGCCCGGGTTCACCCAACTGATCGACGCGCTCGCCGACGCATGGACCACCAGGCGCGGCGAGTTGGAGGAACAGGCCGACACGTTGGCCGAGGCGATCCGCAGATCGGAACCGCTGGATCCCGGCGCCCCCGCCCCAAACCTGACGGCGATCGACGAGGCCGTCCTCGGGCTGGCTCACATCGCCGACGCCGAATGGGGTGGGTTCGGGTCGGCACCCAAGTTTCCGCAGAGCGCAGCGATCGATCTGCTGCTACGCCACGCCCGCCGCACCGGGTCGGAGACCTCGCTGTCGGTTGCCCGCAGCGCGCTCGACCACATGGCCACCGGGGGCATCTGGGACCACATCGGTGGCGGTTTTGCTCGCTACTCGACCGACCGCCAATGGCTGGTGCCCCACTTCGAGAAGATGGCCTACGACAACGCCCTGCTGATCCGCCCCTATCTGCATGCCTGGCAACTCACGGGCGAGGACCGCTACCGCCAGATCGTCGAGGAGACCATTGTCTACCTGCTCGACGACCTCCGTCTGCCCGCCGGTGGGTTTGCATCGGCCCAGGATGCGGACAGCGCCGAACCCGATCACCCCAACGGTCCGGGTCGGGAGGGTCGATTTGCCACCTGGACCCCGGCAGAGCTGATCGAGGTGATGGGCGAGGATGGAGGAAACAAGGTGGCCGGTTACTGGGGAATCACCGCTGCTGGAAACTTTGAGGGCCGGTCGATCCCCCACCGGATCGGGCATCTCGACGAACCCCAGCGCGATCGGGTTCTCGACGAGGTTCGTGCCGGTCTGCTGCAGGTTCGTCGCCACCGGCCCCAGCCGGGTTTGGACGACAAGGTGCTGGTGGAGTGGAACGCCCTGATCATCGCATCGCTGGCCGAGGCGGCCGCCGCCATGGATCAACCCGGCTGGGGCGACGCTGCCGTGGGCGCCGCCGAGTTCCTCCTGGAACACCTGCGGCGGGACGGCCGCTGGCACCGTTCGTGGTCGGCCCAGGCTGCGGAGGCCTCCCATCGGGCGGTGGCCAACGATCTGGCGGCATTGATCGATGCGCTGGTGCGACTGGGTGAGCTCACCGGCGAGCGCCGCTGGGAGGCTGAAGCCCGGGACGTGGCCGATGAGTTGCTGAACAACCACCTGGACGAGTCAACGGGAACGCTCTGGACCACCCCCGACGACGGCGAGACGTTGGTGGGGCGGCCACGCGATGTCGTGGACGGGGCCATCCCCTCGGCCAACTCGGTCGCGGCCGGAGCCATGCTGAGGCTGGCCGCGCTCACCGGCGCCACCCACTACGCCGATGCGGGACGAGCGATCATCGCCGCGGTCGCCCCGCTGGCCGAGGGCCGGGGCATGTCGTTTGCCCACCTGTTGGCGGCTGCAGAGGACGACGCGGGCGGCATGACCGAGGTGGTCATCACCGGCGACCGACCCGACCTGGTCGAGGAGGTTCGGGCGCACTGGCTGCCGGCGGTCGTGTTGGCTTGGGGTCAGCCCGGCGACAGCCCGTTGTGGGAGGGGCGCAACGAGTCGGGCGGTCTTGGTGAGGGTGACGATGCGGGACGGGCCTATGTCTGTCGGGGCTCGGTGTGTTCACCACCGGCGACGACACCCGAGGAGCTCCGTCACCAGCTGCTGGGACATTAGGCCTCGCTGCATTTTCTCATCAGGATTGATGGGTTCCTCGACCGGTAACGGGAAACGCTGTCGGGTTACGTTGAGATTGTGCCGTTTGGCATACCCTCTCCAACACCTCGGGAGCCAGACCATGCACTCCTCCGTTCGACGCATCATCATTTCAGCGACAGCAGCGCTGTGCCTGATGGCCGCCGCCGCGTGCGCGGCCGCTCCCCCATCCGCCGTCGCCAAAGCCTCCAACACCGTCAAGGTGGCATGTGGGCTGGGCAGCAAGAACGTGCCGGTCGACTGGTACTTTCCCACCGGCACCCCCAAAGGCCTGGTCTGGCTTCAGCACGGATTCACAGAATCCAAAGACGACTGGGCCGACTTTGGTCCCAAGGTGGCCGCCAACGGTTACCTGGCCATGGCCACCACCCTGCCCACCGCCGATGTCCAGGGTTGCACCGTGCAGAACATCGGGAACAACACCGCCTTCCTCAAGAATTTGGCGACATTGTTCGGCGGTCTTGGCAGTCCCTCCAGTGCCCTGGGCACGAGCCACGCCGATGCCGCGACGAAGGCCGGCCGAAGCGGGCAGGCACTGCCACAGAAGCTGGCCTTCACAGGTCATTCCGCCGGCGGCGAGGCCGTGCTGTATGTGGCCAACCAACTGCGCGGTTCGGACGCCTCCACCTTCGCCAAACTGAAGGGGGTCGTGCTGCAGGACCCGGTGAAGTCAATCGTCGGCAGCAACACCGACACCGCCGCCAAGGGCCTGAACAACACCTCCCTGCCCGTCTATGCGTTGGCCTCCCCCAAGTACAGCTGTAACTCCGATCAGAGCGGAACCCAGGCGGTGATCAAGGCGCTGACCAGCCGTAGCTTCCACGGTGCGCAGGTCACCTCCGGGGCCCACGGCGACATCTTCGGCCCCGCTCAGAATGCTCTGGGTGCGACCACCTGCGGCACGCCGCAAGCCAAGAACACGTCGGCCACGCAAACGCTGACGCTCGGCTGGTTCGGCGACCAGTTTGCCGGTACCAGCAACACCACCTTCTACCCGGGTGGCTCCACCTATCAGGGCCTGGTGTCCGCCGGGACCATCACGACCCTGCCCTGACGCCAACGATCAGGCCGCGGCGGGCGGCGCCGAACTCAAACCCCTCCGGGTCGAAGGTGACGGTCAGCCCGACCGCCTCCATCGCGCCGACGTACACCGAGGTTGGGGCCATGAGCAGGCGGTGGTGTTCGGCGAATCGCCAGATTCCGTCGGCGTCGCCGACGAGGTGTTCGAAATGGATCGTCGCCCGGTCGCCGTCGATGCCGGAGTGCGCCATGCGCATCACCGTGGTGCCGTCGCTGGTCGCCGTGTCGTGGCCGATGTGGTCCACCACCCAGTCTTCCGCAGCGATCCAGGGTTCAACCACCAGCGCCCCACCGGGGCCCAGCAGGGCGGCCAGGTCGCCGAGTACCCGTTGGAGCGTTTCGACGTTGGCTGCGTAGGCGATCGAAGAGAACAGGCAGGTCACCAGGTCGAACGGCGCCATCTTGGTGAGCGCACCGGGCAGGTCCTCGAACGAACCTGCCACCAGCGGCACGTCGCCACCGAGGCGTGCTCGGGCCATCTCGAGCATCGGCTCGCTGAGGTCGGTGCCGGCCACCCGATAGCCCAACCGGGCGAACTCGGCCAGGTGGGTCCCGGTGCCGCAGGCGACATCGAGCAGCGTCCTGGGGGCGTTGGGCGATGGCACGGCGCTGCCCGCCCTGGCCACCATGGTGCGCACCTGCCTGGCTTCGGCCGCGTAGTCCTTGCCCATGCCCGAGTAGTTCAGGTCGTAGATGCGGGCCAGCTTGGCGCCGTAGGAACCCTCGCCCCCGGAAGTGCTCATGGCGACGGCACCGGACGAGCGAGGTAGGCAACCTCGGCGGCGACGCCTGTTGCGGGGTCGATGCCGTACGGCTCCGCCCGGCCGACCTCCTCGAAACCCAACCTGGCGTGGAAGGCGAGCGACTCGTCGTTGCGGGGCCGGGTGTTCACCTCCAACACGAACCAATCGGCGGTGCCCACCGCACGGGCGGAAACCGCGTCGTACAGCGCCCGGGCCACGCCACGGCCTCGCGCCCGGGGCGCCACAACCACACGATCGAGGTAGACAAACCGGCTGTAGTGCCGGGACGTCCAGGCATAGTTGGCCGACCAGTAGTCGGCGTCCGGGCCAACGGTCCAGCAGAAGCCGTCGGGGTCGCCCTCGGCTCCCACGGCCAGCGCATCGCGCAACACCGGCCGGTATCGCTTCAGCGCAGCCTCATCCAGGGCGGTCACCCTGGGTACCTCGACGTTGTTGAGCGCCAGGAGCGATGCGTCGTCGGCGGTGGTCAGATCTCTGATGTCGGGGCTCACGCGGGGTCTCCTGGAGGAGGGTTGGGATACGGGCGCAGTCGCTCGGCTCAGGTGTCGGTGGCCCAGGTGTTGCGATGCCACTGATCGCTCAATGGCGGACGGCCGGCTCGTGCTGATGTTGACGGCCGCCGACCGTCGGGGGCCGGGTGGCCCAGCGCCACCGTGCCCACGCCTCGCCACCCGGCCGGCACTCCCAACCGCTCGGCCACCTCCGGTTCATGGTGGAACATCCCGAAGAACAGCGCGCCCAGGCCTTCGGCCTCGGCGGCCAGCAGCAGGTTTTGCACCACGGCACCCGCATCAACCCACCAGTAGGGCACCGGCCAGGACTCTTGGTTGTCGCCAAGGTGGGCGCGTGCCTTGTCATCACGGCCGTAGCGCTCAACCCACGCCTCCGGTCGCACCCACAACGTGACCAGTACCGGAGCATCGAGCAGACCCGGCCAGGCGAACGAAGCTCGACGCGACGGCGGAAGTGTGAGGTTCCAGTAGGCCTCCACCGGATCGGCGCGACGCGGGTCGGCGCGACCGGCCCCCGCGCGGTCGTCGGAGAATCGTTCCAGGCTGACGAAGGCGACTCCCTGGGTGAAACCCGCCGACGGCGCACGCCGGGCCAGGTTGAGCAGTCGTTCCAACTGGTCGGGCTTCAGAGCCTCATCCGAGAAATCTCGACACATGCGTCGCCGACCCATCACGACCGCCAGCGAGCCGTCGGCCAGGTTGCCGGGCATCGGTGGCCTCAGTCCGGCTTGGTGTAGCCGCGCAGCTCTTCCTCCATCGCCCACCCGTAGGTGATGAGCGAGTCGCCATTGTCGACATCGAGATGGGCGAACATCTCGGCCACCTTGGGGTCGATGGTGGCCGAATCGAGTGGCTTGAAATCGAGACAGGGTGGGAACGAGCCATCACCCTCAACGGTAAAGGCCTTGGCGGCGTAGCGTGAGGCGCCAATGCTGAAACGCTTGGCCAGGCGTCGCCCCCACTGACGCTCCTCGCCCCCGGCCTCCACATCGGGGTGGGGCTGAATGTCCTCCAGCCGCTCGAAACCGGCCATGGCCCCGGGGTTGACCATGCGGCACCCCAACAGCACGTCCTCGTCGGGGAAGGCCATCAGGGCCCGGTGGTAGTTGGCCGACATCACCGCATTGAGCACATCGTCCCGGTCATCGGAACGACGTACGTACGCCAATCCCAGCAGCACCGCTGGAGTTCCTCCGATGCGTTCGAGGGTGGAGTACGAGTAACCGACGAGCGACTCGACCTCGTCGGCCTCCCGAATGAGGGTGACCAGCACCCACTCCTCACGCTGTTTGGAGAGCAGGCCGACATCGAAGCCGCGCTCACACTCCGCCGCCAGGTCGGCCATCTCGGTCAACTCGGCATCGCTCAGCGCGGTGCAGTCCTTCGTGTAGGTCTTAAACGCCATGTGTTCCCCCGTCTGGGCCGCAGTGGTGGCCGCACTAGTTCAGCGTCAAACTGCGAGATTTGCAAACCGAAACACTCAGTTCATGGACTGGCGAAGCCCTTAGAGCACCACTGCCGAGGTGCCCAACAACACGCGCAATTCGGAGATCAACGAAGCTGAATGGTTGACACAGAACGGCGGTCGCAGATGCACCGACGAGCCGCCGAGGTCGATGTGGACCTCGGACCGACCAGGAAACTCCAGGATCACCCGGCGAAGCTCCTCCACCAGCGCGTCGTCCAATTTGGACGGGCTGATCCTCAGGTTCAGGGGGTTGTCGGAGGTGGCCTCCGCACCATCGAACACCTCGATGTCGAAGGCGATGAACTTGGGGGTGTCGTCGCGCTGATCCACCCGACCGTTCACGATCACCAGCACATCGTCGTCCAGCTTGTGACCGTGCTCGGTCATCGTGCGAGGAAAGACCATGACCTCGATCTGGCTCTGCAGGTCCTCCAGCTGGAAGATGGCCATCAGGTCGCCCTTTTTGGTCCACTTGCGCTGCAGGTTGGTGACGACGCCGCCGATCGAACGCGAGGCACCGTCGGACAGTTCGGACAGCTCCGACAGCGGGCCGTCGGTCTTGCGGCCGAGCGCCTCCTCGTAGCCCATCAGGGGGTGATCCGACACGTACAGGCCGAGCATCTCCTTTTCGTGGCTGAGGCGTTCGGCCTTGTCGAACTCCACGTCGGTCACCGGATGTTCGTCGATGGTGGGCTCGTCACCGCCCGAACCAAACAACGACATCACGCCCATGTCGTGCTCGCGACGGCGGGCGACGATGTGGTCGATCCGCTCCTCCATGCGCAACAGCAGACCCTTGCGGGGTAGATCACAGCGGTCGAAACCTCCCGCCTTGATGATCGACTCGATCGTGCGCTTGTTGAGTACCTCGTAGGGCACCCGCAGGCAGAAGTCGTCGAACGCGTCGATGGGACGGCCGTCGATCGCCCGGGCCGTGAAGGGCCCCTTTGCCTCTCGCTCGGCGACGATGAGGTCGACCAGCCCCTCCCCCACGTTGCGCACCGCGGCCAGCCCGAAAATGATCGACTGATCACCCGGGGTGAAAAACGCCGCCGACCGGTTGATATCGGGCACCTCGACCGTGATGCCCATCGAGCGGCACTCGGCCAGGTAGACCGCGGCTTTTTCCAGCGTGTGACTGACCGAGGTGAGGAGCGCCGCCAGGTACTCCTCGGGGTAGTTCGCTTTGAGATAGGCGGTTTGATAGGTGACGAGCCCATAGCCGTAGCTGTGAGACTTGTTGAAGGCGTAATCGGCAAAGCGCTCGATGATGTCGAACAGTTCTTTACCCAGCGAGCGCTCAAAACCGGTGGCCTCGACGCCCTCCTCGAAGCTGGCCCGCTCCTTGATCATCAGTTCGGGCTTCTTCTTGCCGCAGGCTTTACGCAGGTTGTCGGCCTGGGCCAGGGAGTACCCGGCGAAGCGTTGGGCCACCCGCATCACCGACTCCTGGTAGATCATCAGCCCGTAGGTGTCGCTGAGCACCTCCTCGGCCGCCGGGTGGAAGAAGTCGACCGGTTTGCGTCCGTTTTTGCGGTCGGCGTAGTCGTAGTGCATGTTGGCCCCCATGGGGCCCGGCCGGTACAGGGCGATGAGCGCGGCGACGTCCTCGAAGCTGTCCGGGGCAACCGCCCGAATCAACGCCCGCATCGGAGGCGACTCCAGCTGGAAGACCCCGATGGTCTCGCCCTTGGCCAACATGGCGAACGTGGGGGGGTCGTCGAGCGCGACGTTGTCGATGTCGACGTCCACGCCACGATGCTCGCTGATCAGCTCGAGCGCGTCCGAGATCACGTCAAGGTTGCGCAGGCCGAGGAAGTCCATCTTCAACAGGCCGAGGTCTTCGCAGGTACCCCCCTCGAACTGGGTCACCACCGGGGCATCCTCGGGGTTGCCGCCGGATTCCGGCTTCCGCTGAATCGGCAGGTAGTCGGTGAGCGGACCCTTGGTAATCACCACCGCGGCGGCGTGGATGCCGTCCTGGCGCCGCAGCCCCTCGATGCCCTTGGCGACGTCCATGACCTTTTTTGCGTCGGGATCGGTGGCGTACATGTCCCGCAGCTCGGTGGCCACCTTGTAGCCGCCAAGGTACTTGGGGTGCTCCTCCAGGCAGGCGTAGAGCGGCGTGTCACGGCCCATCACCAGCGGCGGCATGGCCTTGGCCACCTTGTCGCCGAGCGAGTACGGGTAGCCGAGCACCCGCGCCGAGTCGCGCACCGCGGCACGGGCCTTGATCGTGGAGAACGTGACGATCTGGGCGACGTGCTCGCGGCCGTACCGCTCGGCCGCATAGCGGATCATCTCGTCCCGGTAACGAGAGTCGAAGTCCATGTCGATATCGGGCATCGACACGCGCTCCGGGTTGAGAAACCGTTCGAAAAGCAGGTCGTAGCGGATCGGATCCAGTTCGGTGATGCGAAGGCAGTAGGCCACCGCGCAGCCGGCCGCGGAGCCGCGGCCCGGACCCACCCGGATGTTCAGGTCACGGGCGTGCTTGATCAGGTCCCAGGTGATGATGAAGTACGACGAGTAGCCCATCTCGTCGATGACGTCGAGCTCGTAGTCGATGCGCTCGCGTGCCTCGGGGGTGAGCGTTGCGCCCCAACGCATGTGGGCGCCCTCGTAGGTCAGCGCCTTCAGATACTCGGTGTCGGTGGCGTAGCCCTCGGGCAACGGAAACTGGGGCAGTTCCGGCTCGGGGAACTCGATTTCGAGGTTGCAGCGCTCGGCGATCCACAGGGTGTTGTCGCACGACACCTCCACCTCGCGAAACAGGTGTCGCATTTCCTGGGCCGACTTCAGGTAGTGGTCCGAACCGTGGAACCTGAACCGCTTTTCGTCGGAGACGAGCGACCCGGTCTGCACGCAGAGCAGAGCGTCGTGGGCCTCGGCGTCCTCACGCGTGACGTAGTGGCCGTCGTTGGTGGCCAGTAGCGGCGCCCTCAGGCGCTTGGCGATCTCGATCAGTTGAGGGTTGGTCTTGTGCTGTTCGGGGATGCCGTGATCCTGGATCTCGACGAACAGGTTGTCGCGTCCAAAGATGTCTTGCAGGCGACCGGCCTTCTCCAGCGCCGCGTCGAAGCTCTCGTTCATCAGCGCCTGCAGCACATGGCCACCCAGGCAGCCGGTGGTGGCGATCACGCCCTCGGCGTGCTGCGACAACAACTCCCAGTCGAGCCGTGGCTTGTAGTAGTACCCCTCGAGGAACGCCTTGGAACTCAGCTGGATGAGGTTCTTGTAGCCGGTGAGGTTCTCGGCCAGCAGCGTGAGGTGGTAGTAGAGCTTCCTGCCGCCCTCAACCTCGCCGCCGGAGTCGTCCACCCGACCTCGCCGTGACGGACGCTCAAAGCGGCTGTCGTAGGCCATGTAGGCCTCGGTCCCGATGATCGGGTTGATCCCCTGGGCTCGCGCCTCCTTGTAAAAGTCGAGCACCCCGTACATGTTGCCGTGGTCGGTGATGCCCAGTGCCGGTTGGCCGTCCTTGGCGGCGGCCGCCACCACCTCCCCGATACGCGAGGCACCATCGAGCATCGAGAACTCGGTGTGCTGATGAAGGTGAACGAAGGAGTCAGGCATGTACCGACGAAACTACACGCTTGTGATCCGCGCGGAACCCCGAGACTCCGATCACAGATAGCCGGTGGGGCCACGACCCGGAGCGCCGGGCGGTGGGCCGCCGCCCATCGGGCCCTCGGTCTGGCCTTGGATGCCGCCGGGACCGGGCAGTTGACCGCGGACGCCCTCCAACTGTTGACGGGCCGCCATCTGCTGAGCGACGAGCGTGGCCTGAATGCCGTGAAACAGGCCCTCCAGCCAGCCCACCAGCTGGGCCTGAGCGATGCGCAGCGTGGCCTCCGACGGCACCTCGTCCCCGTCGAAATCGGGGGCGAGGCGATCGAGCTCCTCGGCCAGGTCGGGCGACAACGACGCCTGCAACTCGTCGACGGAACGACCGTAGATGTCCACCATGTGATCCCGAGCCGCCTCGTCGAGCGGCGTGTTGCGCAGCTCCTCCAGCAGTTGCTTCACCATTGAACCCACACGGATGATCTTGGCCGGCGAATCGATTCGCTCGCCGTCGTCGGATCCGCCGTCGGATCCCCCTGCCCCACCGCCCGATGCCGTGCCCACGCCCCGGGCCAGAACCTCGGGGCGCTCACCTGGGCCCTTGTCGGCGACCGGCGGGGAGTCGACCGGCTGGGATGTGTCTGAATCAGTGGCCATGATGGCCCATCGTACCGACCTACCAGCCCCTGGCCACCACCAGCGGCACCATGACCTCGGCGCTGGTCAACGACCCGTGACGGCTCTGCAACACGAACGGCCCGGTGTCCGCCGGATCCAAAAACGCCACCGGTTCGCGAGCGACCAGGGCCACGTCGCCAAGCATGGCGGCAGCTTGATCGGTCAGCCTCGGCCCCCACCAACCCTCGTCAATCGTTTGCTCGCGAGTAACCACCCACGCCTGGTCCCCGTAGCGTTCGTTGAACCCTGCGACCAGCTCGGACGCCGATCCTGGGCGGGTGTGGAACCACCGGAACCGGCCCTCGCCCGACTGGAAGTCCACCAGCTTCAACAGGTCGCGGTCAGGGGTGATCGTGTTGTCACCCACCTGCACCTGGCCGTGATCAGCGGTGACCACCAGGGCTGCGCCCTGGGGCAGGCGGGAGATGATGGCCCGCACCATCTGGTCGACCGCCATCAGTTCGGCGTCGTAGTGGTCGCCCATCCCGTACTCGTGGGCCACCTTGTCGATGCCGTCGTAGTAGGCGTACAGGAACGGCTCGCCACGGTCGAGCGCCGCCGTGATCTCGACCACCATGGTTGAGGGCATGCGGTAGCCCTCAAATCGGCTGGGCTGCAGATGGGCCTCGGTAAAGCCCGTGGCGATGAACTCGGCGCGCGTGATCACCGGTGGTCGCTCCGACCCGAACGCATCGTTGGGTTGGATGCCGTTGGGCACGATCGATTCGCGGGCGTCGCCCCTGGGCGTGGACCACCGAAGCACGTTGAGGATCTGGCGGTTCACCGCCATGCGGTACCCGATCACTCCGTGTGCCCCGGGGGCCAGGCCCGTGGTGATCGAGGTGAGACCCGTGGCGGTGGTGGTGGGGCACACGGTGGTGATGGCAGTCCGGGGAAGCGACGCCAGGGTGGGGGCCAGGTGTGCCCGTTCCTCAAGCTGGTCCCAGCCCAGCCCGTCGATCACCAACAGGGCGCTCTGGCGGGCGCCCACCAATTCCTGGGGCATCCATGCGGGTACCTCGCCCGACGGGTCGAGCAGCGTCGGCACGATGGCGGTGACGCACGCCCCGGCGTAGTCCGGCAACACCGGTGCCGTCTCGTTCACCATGTCGTCTTCACCATGTCGTCTTCACCATGTCGTCTTCATCATGTCGTCTTCACCCGTCGCCTTCAGCATGCTGCGTTGCCCTGGTGCCCGGCCCTGCGTGCCCGACTGACGCCAGTCGATCACACGGCCCCGGGTGGATTCCAACATGGACTCAACTCCGACACCCGAGGCGCCCGGGCCGTAGTGTGCCACCCATGAAGGTCTCCACCCGGGGCGACTACGCCAGCCGCGCGCTGTTGTCGCTCGTGTTGCATCAAGCTGACGGGCCGACTTCGGTGCGCGACATCGTCGAGCGGACCGCGTTGCCCCAGCCGTATCTTGAACAGATCCTCCTGGCCCTCAAAGGTGCGGGCCTGGTGCGCTCCAAGCGGGGGGTGGGTGGCGGCTACGTACTGGCGAGGGGTCCCGAGGAGATCACGTTGGCCGACATCGTCTCGGCGGTGGACGGGCCCATCCAGGCGGGCGACTTCGGTTTGCCACACACCGACGGGGCCTGCGAGCACGAGGGTCAATGTGTGCTGCTGGCGGTGTGGTGGGACGCCGGAGAGCGCATGCGGGAGTACCTGACCGGCTACACGTTGGCCGATATGGCGGCCATGGCACAGGGCGACGCGCCATGGCCTCCCGTCAGCGCGTCGAGGTGACCGTCAGGGTCGCCTCGCGCCCCAGGAACGCCCCATAGTCATTGGCCCGGCCTGCGAGCTGCTCGATCGTGTCGCCCCCCAGCGTCTCAAAGGGCAGGATCTTCACGCTGACCGCCCGTGAGGTGGCCGCACGGGACCACAACCCCACCACCTCACCATCGACGACGACGATCGGCTTGAACATGCCGTTGCGGCCCGGCACCACCGCGTCCTGCCGATCGGGACTGATCACCGGGTCCCGACTGCGGTAACCCAGCAGGTACTCATCAAAGGGAGCCAACAGCAACGGCTCGGCCAGCGCCGCGTCCACCTCGGCGTCGGTGAGTCCGGCCAAACCGGCCCCCATCAACATCGTCTCGCCTGCGAGCTCCACCTGTTCCAGCGCAGAGCCTGCCCCCTCGATGGCAGCCCGCACATCTCCCATGGTCAGGTTGCCCCACCAGGCCAGGCACTGCGCCGTGGCGGGCCCCCGGGACTCGAAGTACCGGATGGCCACCTCCGCCAGTGCCTCGCTGCGATCGAGGCTGCGCCGCTGGTCGATCCACTCGTCGGCCAGCGCAAAGGTGTCGGTTCGACCTTTCGGTTCGGCGAACACGATCGTCATCGCCTCGGTGTGGTGGCGCAGGACATGCCCGGCCTGAGACCCGTCAAGGGGCACCCCGGCGGACGCGCAGGCCTCCACCAACGCCGGCCGGGTCATGACGCGTCCACCCGCCAACTCCCGTCGCAACACCTCGCCAACGGTCTCGACCATGGCCTCGGTCACGTCGAGCTGTGCACGTCGCTTCTTTGCTGCGACGTTGGAGCGCACCGACAGCAGGTCGGTCAGCCAGTGCAGATCCTCGGGTGCGGTGACCTGAAGCGTGCCCCTCGACGGACGATTGCGCACGATGCGCCCGTCGGCCAGGTCCGAACGAATCATTGCCTCCGACGGCCGGTCGGGGGCCGTCGCGGACCCCTCACGTGGGCCCCCGGCCCTGACCGAGAGTGCCCACAAAACGCCCAGGGGGTCCTGGGCCTGCATGGCCAGCATGCCGCGTGCCACTTCGGGCGCCGATGCCCACGGACGCGCGCCCGGTGCCAAACCCTGGTTTCGGAGGCGAAGCGCCCGAATGAGCCGGACCTCGGTGCCCATCGGGTTAGCGACGAAGGTTTCGTGCCGCGGTCGGAGGCACGACCTGCTTGCCGGCGTCGTTCACGAGCGGACCTCATCGGGTGGACCGAGCGCCTGCAGAAGCGCCTCGAGCTCGGGTGCAAGTGCCGATTCGAACGACACGTGCTCGCCGTGTTCGGGGTGAACAAAGGCGAGCTGCGCCGCGTGAAGGAACGGTCGGCTCAACACATGACCGGCAAGCGGGCGCCCATAGGTGGGGTCACCGACCACGTACCAACCCAGCGAGGCCAGGTGCACCCTGATCTGATGTGTTCGCCCGGTCTCCAGGGCCAGGCCCAGCAGGCTGATGGCCGGTTCGTTCCAGGATGCGCTGAGCGAATAGTGGGTCACCGCATCGCGACCGGCCTGGGTGATGGTCATGCGCATCGGGTCCCGCCTGGATCGCCCCACCGGCGCCTCGATCGTGCCCTGCGTGGTCTCCGGTCGGCCGTGGACCAATGCGACGTAGCGCCGGTCAACACGGTGCTCCGACATCGCCGCCACCAGCGTGGTGTAGGCAGCCTGGGTGCGCGCCACCACCATCAGCCCGGACGTGTCCCGGTCCAGGCGGTGCACGATGCCGGGACGCTGCGACTCGCCGACGTCCACCAACTCGGGGTATCGGGCCAGCAGCGCGTTGACCAGCGTGCCATCGGCATGCCCCGGGGCGGGATGCACCACCACCCCTGCGGGCTTGTCCACCACCACGATCGAGTCGTCGCTGAACACCACGGTCAGGCCCAACTCGGCCTGGGCGGCAGGCGGGCGCTGCCCCGGGCTCACCTCGTGGTCCAGCGTCACCGTGTCGCCCTCGGTCACCCGACGACTCTTGGTGGTGACCACCTCGTCACCCAGGCTCACCTCACCGGCAGCGATCAGCGACGACGCCTCGGATCGGGAGCACCCCAACAACATCGACACCACGCGGTCCAGGCGTTCGCCTTCGAGGGGCGCACCGACCGCGTGGACCTCCACGCTCATGGGGCCACCGGCCCGGAACAACTCATGCCTCGCCTCGATCGCGCCCGATGAGGAAGACCAGGGCCAGCGCGCCGCCGGTGATCGCCATGTCGGCCACGTTGAAGATGGGCCAGTTGGGCAATCGCAGAAAATCGACCACCGAACCCGAGAACCAGCCGGACTCGGCTCGAAACACCCGGTCGGCCAGGTTGCCAATGGCACCGCCGACGACAAGACCCTGAATGATGACGGCCGGCCATGAGCGGTAATGCCGGCCCGCCCACACCACGACGCCGACGATCACGATGGCAAGCACGGCGATCACCGAGCCCGAACCCGACCCCAGGCTGAACGCCGACCCGTCGTTGAAGGCCAGCGTCAACTTCAGCGGTCCAAGAAAGTCCCGGACGATGCCGGGCGCGAGGTTGTCGAGTGCCCACACCTTGGTGATCCGATCGACGGCGACCACCAACGCCGCAACCGACGCTCCCACGGCGATGCGCGCAGCCACCGGGTGCGTCGCCTCCGCAGGCTGCTCCAGCGTGCCGCCGGATGATGCGTGCTCAGCGACGGCCAAACCCGCCGACCTTGTGTTCCACCCGTTCGGTCGCCCACGGGATCGCCTCCAGGCGAGCACGCGGAATGCGCATGCCGGACACGCGACAGATGCCGTAGGTACCCGCCTCGATCCGCTCCAGGGCGGCCTCGATCTGCTCGACCGCTGCGAGGGCCTGCTGGGACAAGGCCAGGTCGCGTTCGCGCTCCACCGCCACGCCGTCGCCCTCACCCGACTCCTCGTCAAACTGGGTGTCGCCCTGCTCGCGATTCTCCGTCAACGAGTCGGCCTCGGCCTGCAGAACCTCCGACTGGCGGAGGTAGGTGGCACGCTCGGAGACCAGCGCCTGGCGCTGAACCTCGATGAACTCATCGTCGAACGGGGGCTCCTCGGTGAGATCCGGGGCACCTGCGCGGGTGACGCGACTGACCACCGAGACAACCGGTGTGGGCTCGGCCGTGGTCGGCGCAGGCTGCTCGGCGGGAGCCTCCGTGCTTGCCGACTCCTTGGACGAGGCCTTCTTTGAGGACTTCGAGGATACTGAGGGGGCCATGTTGGTCTCCGAACGAGGCGTACTGAGGAGCCGACAGACTAACCAGTTGGCGGAGCGACGGCCGGACTACTTGCCAAAGAACCGGCGGAGACCCTTCTGATCCTCATCCTCGTCGTCGTGCGCAAACGCTGCAGGGTCCACCGAGAACGCTGCGTTTCCGGGCTGGTCGTCACCCAGATCGACGAACTCGACGCCCCCCGCCATGGGCTGGGGCTCGACCGCCCAGGAGGGCGGAGGCTCGGGAAACGCGTCGTCGGCCACGTCAAAGCCCGGTGAGGTCTGCGGCACGATGCCCGTGGCTTCCTGGACGTTGTTGGGCACGTACGGCTGAGCCACCGGTGCGTCGACGGCGCCCGAGAAGGCCTGAAGCTGGTTGGGTGCCTCACCACCGTCGGCCCCCGATCCGTCATCGACATCAACCTCGTGATACTCGCCGGTGAGGTCGCTCGCCGGCGGGGCGTCGAACGTGTCAGTGGCGTCGGCGCCGGAGGAATCAAAGGTGTCCGCCGGTTCGGACGCTGCTTGTTCAACCTCGCGCGTCGGTGGGTCGTCCGTGGCCGAACCATCGTCACCCTCGTCGATGACGAGGTCGTCCCGCTCGGCCGGCTGCTCGGACAGGGACGCATCGGCGGCACCGTCCTCGGTGGCCTCCAGGTCGGGCGACCAGCTGCCGGGCTGCCACTCCTCGGCCCGACCGGTGGGACCCGAGTCGCCTTCGACCCCGGTGTCGTCGGGTACGACCGAACCGGGGACCGGCGCTGGAACGCCCGTCGGCGCGGCGGGTGCCGTCAGCTCGAGTGTCGGGCGGAAGCGCAACTCGTCGGGATCGTCCAGCACCCGGCGCACCTCCTCGGCGAGGCGCTCCAGTACCGAGCGGTATTCGCCCACACGGCCCTCGAGGGAGTCGACGTCGTTGGCCAAGGCATCGGAGCGCTGCTCCTGCTCGCCGAGCACGCGTTCATAATCGGCGACCCGTGCGTCGTACTCATCCTCGGCGCGGCGGCGAGCGGCCACGAGCAGTTCGTCGGCCTCCCGACGAGCCTCCCCCTCCAACCGCTCGGCGGACGAGTGAGCGTCGGCCAGCAGCCGCTTGGCCTCCGACCCGGCCACCTCAACCGCAGTATCGGCCTCGGTCTTGGCCTCCGTCAGCATCTTCTCGGCCTGAGCGGTGGCGTCCGACTCGATCCGGTCTGCGGTTTCCTCGGCGGCCATGATCGTGCGGGTCGCCTTCACCGCATCCGATTCCCTGGATGCCGGCGCCGGCGCCGAGCTCGCCCGGGTCGCATCCTCCTCCAGCTCGGCGACCCGTCGCTCCGCCTTACGAAGTTCGTAGCGCACCCGACCCAGTTCGGTACCGACCTGGCCCAGGAAGTCGTCGACCGCATCCTTGTCGAACCCCTTCAAGGCGTCGGGGAAATCGATCTCGGCGATCAGCTCTGGCGTGATGTCCATAACCGCCGATCCTACCGGAGCACCGAGGTGGTGCGACCCCAGCGCCAAAACGTCAGGCCGTCCGGCCCCGCGTCATCGCCGGTCGGCCGGTTTCACCCGACTCAGACGCGACCCATCCCTCGGAGGAAACCCTGCAGAATCTGAATTCCGATGATCAGGATCAACGGCGACAGGTCGAGCGCCATCGATCCCACTCGCACGGGTGGGATCACCTTCCGAAGCGGCTCCATGGCCCAGTCGGTCGCGCGGCCGACGAGCTCACGGATCTGATCGATCACCCCGCCGCTGGGAGGAAACCAGCTGAGGATGATGCGGGCAAAAATCAGAATCAGAAAGACGGTGAGGAGGTTGTCGATCAGGGCGATCATCGAGTTGCGCTCAGCGGAGCCGCTACCACTAGGAACCGCCGCGCTGGGTCAGACGCCGCTTGTCGTCGTCGGATACCTCGACGTCGGTCGGCGTCAACAGGTAGACCTGCCCACCCACCCGCTCCATCGTGCCGCCGAGCCCGTAACAGACCCCGCTGGCGAAATCGATCAACCGGCGGGAGAGATCACGATCTGCGGCCTCCAGGTTGACGATCACCGGCTGCCGGCGCTTGAACACGTCGGCAATCTGCTGGGCCTCGTTGAACGAGTCCGGGGTGACCTTGTGGGGCTTCGAACTCACCGGAGCGGGCGGCGACGGGCGCACCACACTCCGCGGCCGACGCTCGTCCCGGGGTGGGACGGGCCGAGGTGCCGGCGGCATCTGCTGAGCACCTGGAGGGGGCCCACCGGCGCCGGGCAACATACGGACCACCCCGCCGTCGCTTGGTGCCGGTTCGGGCTCGTAGCCGTACTCCGGCTGCGGAGGCGCCACCGGTCGTCGCACCGGCTGCCCCTCAGGAGGCGGGCCCTGAGGCCGCACGCGCTGGGGTCGAGGCGGGGCCGAATCGACCGGCTCGCGCTCTGGCTCAAAATCGTCATAGTCCTCGTCGGGTCCTAACCCGAGATAGGACATCGCATTACGCCACACCCCAGCCATAGCCGCTCCTTTCGGGAGGTAAGTCAAGCACGCGACGGCCCACCGTTGGCGGACCCTGGCCGCGATCCAAACAACATCGACCCGAGACGCACCGTGGTGGCACCCGCTGCGAGCGCAACATCGAGGTCGCCGCTCATGCCGATGCAACGCTCACGCAGGGCCAGCGCGTCGGCCTGGGCCACCAGCGAAGCGAACTCAGCCGCAGCGAGTTGTGGCGATCCCTCCGTGGCGACGCCCATGAGGCCCACGACGTCCAGGCCGGCCTCGGTGGCCTCGGCGACGAGCGGCTCCACCTCATCGGCCGTGCAACCCGCCTTGTTCGGATCCCCCGACAGATTGCGTTGAATCATGACGGTCCCTTCCGGGGACCACCGGGCAATGGTCCGCACCAACTTGGATCGATCGATGGTGTGCCACCAACCAAGCACCGGCGCCAACACCTTGACCTTATTCGACTGCACGGGACCGATCATGTGCCAGCGAACCTCGATGCCCCGCTCGGCAAGGAACCCGGCCTTGCCCACGAGTTCCTGGGCGTAGTTCTCGCCGAGCTCCCGGTGACCGGCCAACGCAGCCGCCCATGCCGTCGAGGGCGGGTGGGACTTGCTGACGGCCACCACGCGCACCTCCCGACCGGCAGTGCGATCGAGGCGCTCCCGGACCAGGGCGGAACGCTCGGCGATCTGCTCGCTCAGCACGCGCACGTCCGGCGGCGGGCTCACGTTGGCGAGTTCGTTCATCGGGTTCTCCAGACAATGCCGAGTTGGCGCATGCGCTCACCCCTGGCACGGTGAGAATAGTGGGAGCCCCCGCACGCCGTGCATGCCGGCGGTCCGGGTCGAAGCTGCACCTCGGCGCGTTGGCAGGCCGCAGCGACGGCGGCTCGCAGGTCGAGTGCCGCCGCCCCGGAATCGGTCACCGACCGCACAGTGGGGCCAAAGCGTCCGACCAGAGGGTCGAGGTCGGCGTCGGTGAACTCGTAGCACTCCGGCCCAATGCACGGCCCGAGCACCGCCGAGAGGTGCGTGGCACCCATCGAACGCATCGACTCGGCCGTCGCCTCGACGATCCCGGCCTCAAGACCACTCCACCCGCCGTGGGCCGCGCCGATGACACCACCGTCGGTGGCTCCGTCGGACCACAGCACCACGGGGGCACAGTCGGCGGTGCGAACACCCAACCCCACATCGCACACTGAGGTCACCAGCGCGTCGGCGTGATGAGGCGACACGGCCCGACCAGACGGGTCGACGTCATCGGCGCCCAACACGACCACCTGGTCGCCATGTACCTGGTGCACGGTGTGGATCGGCACACCCAGGGTTTCGCCCAGGCGCGTCACGGCCTGCGGTGCCGCCTCGGAGAGATCACCTTGGGTCCGACCGGTGAAACACCAGCGGACCGCTCCGCCGTTCGACAGGTCAACCCCGTCGACGAACGGCCGATCAGCGGAGGAAGGAGGGAACGTCGAAGTCGTCGTCACCGTCGAGGAAATCATCGTCGCCGAACACGTCGGCGATGGGCACCTCTCCGGGTGCCTGGGGGCGCTCCCTGGGGCCGGCCGGAGCCGGGGGCGCCGAGCCGGGACGGGCGGCCGGTGCGTTCTGGTCGGCTTGGACAGCGGGCGGAGACCCGCCGTCGTCCCAGCGCTCAAACCCTGCGGCGATGACCGTGATACGAACCTCATCGCCCATCTCCTCATCCATGACCGTGCCGAAGATGATGTTGGCGTCGGGGTGAGCCACCTCGTGGATGATCTCGGCCGCCTCGTTGACCTCGAAGATCGTCAGGTCCGAGCCACCGGAGATGTTCAACAGAATGCCGCGGGCACCCTCGATGGCCGCCTCCAGCAGGTGGGAGCTGATCGCCTGGCGGGCCGAATTGACAGCACGATTCTCACCGGTGCCGTAGCCGATACCCATCAGCGCCGAACCGGCGTCCGACATGATCATCTTCACGTCGGCAAAGTCGGTGTTGATCATGCCCGGGGTGGTGATCAGTTCGGTGATGCCCTGCACCCCCTGCAGCAGCACCTCGTCGGCCATCTTGAAGGCGTTCATCACCGACGTCTTCTCGTTGGCAACCGACAGCAGGCGGTCGTTGGGGATGACGATGAGGGTGTCGACCTTCTCCTTCAGCTTGGCGATGCCCTGGTCGGCCTGCACCGAGCGGCGACGCCCCTCGAAGGTGAACGGCCGGGTGACCACACCGATGGTGAGTGCACCCATCGACTTGGCCACATCGGCGATCACAGGAGCGGCACCGGTGCCGGTGCCACCTCCCTCGCCCGCCGTGATGAAGACCATGTCCGCCCCGCGGAGCGACTCCTCGATGTCGGTGCGATGATCCTCGGCCGCCTGGCGGCCGACCTCGGGATCCGAGCCGGCGCCCAGGCCACGGGTGAGCTCGCGACCGATATCCAGTTTCAGGTCGGCGTCGGACATCAGCAGTGCCTGCGCATCGGTGTTCACACCGATGAACTCCACGCCCTTCAGGCCGGCGTCGATCATGCGGTTCACCGCGTTGCAACCGGCGCCACCAACGCCGATCACCTTGATGACCGCCAGGTAGTTCTGCGGGTTGTGTGCCATGGGAGCTCAGTCCTCCTGAGGTGAACCGACCGGGTGTGCCCGAGCGGCCGACTGGATTCCCGTGCGGGAACCAGCGCGTGGGTTCATTATTTCATGTCCACCACCTGGAACTGGTGGACCCGTGGCGACGGTCACAACACGGTCGGGTTCGCTGCCGGCGCCACGGTGCGCCAACGATGCGGACGCCGGCCTCACACCGGGCCTCCGGAGCAGGCGGAGTCCCGGCTGATCGTGACCAGCGAGGGTTCGGTCGCGTTGATCGACTTCAAACAATCGAGCACGACCCGACCCGACAACAGTGTGGAGACCGCAGCCAGCTTTCGATCCAACTGATCGGTCGTGCCGACCCTCGCCCGAACCCCATCGAGGAGCTCGAGTTCCACGCCGTCGTCGCCCACACCGACCGCCACCGTCACGGCCACCAGGTCGGCGGGAAGTGCGGCGGCCACATCGACCGCCGCCAGCATCGGCTTGGGCACGGCGCCCCCGACCGACGGCTCCACCGTGGCCTCGACCCGCACCAGATCCTGAGGAACCTCGTTGCGCAGCGACAACACACGCCCGGTTGGGCCCACCAGCGCAGCCGCACCCTTGGTGGTGGGCACGTAGGCCACCGGCCGGTCATCGGACACCGTCACCGTGACGGTTCCGAGTACCGACACGGTGACGTCGGCGTCGGCCATGCCGGGGAGCGCAGCAACCTGCCTGGTCAGATCGGCAGCGTCCACCCGAAGCACCGGCCTGCCCTTGACATCGCCGAGCGCACGGAGCACCTCGGCCGACGAGGCCTCATTGACACCGTTGACCTCGACGGTTCTCACCCCCAGCAGCGGGGTGGCGTAGACGACGGTGGCCACGCCAACGAGGAGCGTCGTGACGCCCACCCCGATCGCCAGGCGCAGCCTGCGGCGGGCCCGCCCACGGGTGACACCGATTCGACGGGCCCGCATCCGTGGGTCGACGCCCGTCGGTCGAGACCCCGAGCCGCGGCTCATTCCAGGTCCTCGAAGGGCTCGAATCCGATCATCACCGTCTCAGCTTCCAACACGACACCGCTGTGGTGGTGGACCATCCGTCGAACGACGGCCATCAGCTCGCGCACGTCGTCAGCGGAGCCGCCGGAATCCGCCACGATGAAGTTGGCGTGCTTGTTGGACACCTGCGCCGTGCCCACCCGCAGGCCCTGGGCGCCCGCCTCCTCCACCAGACGCCACGCCGAGCCCTTCGCCGGGTTGGTCCATACCGAACCGCCCGTGCGCCGGGTCTCCTGGAAATCCCGCCGATGGTTCAGGTGCACCGTGTTGTCCGCGGCGATCTCGCCGGGGTCGCCGACCGACGTGGCAAAGCCGGCCGCGGTGACCACCTGGGTGCGGCTCAGGCGGGAGCGGCGGTAGCCAAAATCGAACCAATCAGGCTCCCGCCGTTCGAGCGTCCCGGTCGCCACGTCGAACACGTCGGCCCACCGCAGCGCATGTCGGACCTCGACGGCGTCGGTCGACACGCCCGCGTTCATTCGAACCGCACCGCCGACCGACCCTGGGATCCCGGCCATCCAGGACAAGCCGGCGTGGCCGGTCTCGGCACAGCGGCGCGCCAGGTCGGGCATCCGCACCGCACCGCCAGCGGTCACGCACACCTCGTCGGTCACCGCATCGACGTCGATGTCGCCAAGGGGGCCGTTGCGATCCAGGTGCACCACCAGGCCGTCGTATCCAGCATCGGACACCAACAGGTTCGACCCCTCCCCCACCACCAACAGGTCCACGTCCTCGCCCGTGAGGGCCGCGGCGACAAGACGCAGCGCTTCGACGGAGTCGACATCCACCCAGGCGGCGGCGGGGCCGCCCACCCGGTACCAGCTGGCCTTGGCCATCGAGACACCGACCTGAACCCGTTCGCCCATGGCATCCACCAGTCGAGCCACCACCGTCGTAGCTGCCTCGGAGCCGCTCACGACCCGGCACCCGGACGGACCGCACCCAGTTCGTCGGCCAGGGTGGTGACGTCCCCGGCACCCATCGTGAGCACGAGGTCGCCCGATCGCACCAGCGCACGCACCACGGCCCCAAGGTCGGAGCGGTTCGGCGCATCGGCCACGTGGACGCCCCCGTGACGCCGGGTGGCCTCGGAGATGAGCGTGCCGTCCACCCCCTCGATCGGCTCCTCACGGGCGGCGAAGACATCGGTCACCACCACCACGTCGGCGGCGGCGAGCGCGGCCCCAAAGTGCTCGGCCAGACGCTGCGTGCGGCTGTAGAGATGGGGCTGAAAAACGGCCACCACGCGGCCACCGTCCCAACCCGACGCGGCAGCCAGCGTGGCGGCGACCTCGGTGGGGTGATGTGCGTAGTCGTCGATGAAGCTGACGCCGCCGACCGAGCCGCGATGCTCGAAACGTCGGCCGGTGCCGGTGAATGATGCAACTCCGGCGGCGGCCAGGTGCGGGTCGAAGCCCAACTCCCCCACCAGCGCAACCACCCCGGCGGCGTTTCGAGCGTTGTGGTCGCCCGGTACCGCCAGGCGAAGGGCGATTCGGTCACCGCTCGGCGAGGTGAGCATCGACGTGGTGCCGGTGACCGCTTCGGTCAGCACCTCCAACCACCAGTCGGTACCCGGGGTGGTGCCGAAGGTGACCACTCCTCCGACGGCTTTGGCCACCAGCGCCGCGCCGTGATCGTCGAGGCCTGCAACCCGAACGGTCGGCGAAGTTGCAGCATCGGCCGGGTTGCCGGTGAGGAACTCGACGTAGCCGTCGATCACCCGCCCCAACGTGCCGTGGAAGTCGAGATGCTCGCCTTCGGCATTGGTCAGCAACACCGCCGTTCGAGCCAACGCCAGGTGGGTGTCGTCGGACTCGTCGGCCTCCACCACGAACCAATCGCCATCGCCCCAATGCGCCGGGGAGCCCAGCGCCGGCACGGTCGAGCCGACCAGCCAACTCACGTTGGCACCGGCACTGCGCATCGCCAGCGCCAACATCGCGGTCGAGGTGGTCTTACCGTGGGTACCGGACACGGCGATGGTCGGTCGCAACCGCGTCAAGCCCGCCAGGGCCTCAGCCCGGCTGAGCACCGGCAACCCGGCGTCAACGGCCGCCTGACGCTCGGGGTGGTCGGCCTTGATCGCCGTGGAGCAGATGACCAGGTCGGCGTCCACCACGTGGGCCGGATCATGGCCCACGTGTGCCGTCACCCCCAGTTCGGTCAGCCGCTCCAGCACGGGCGCCGCCCGCTGGTCGCTTCCCGACACCTCGTGGCCCAATTCCCGAAGGATCATCGCCAGCGCGGAAATGCCCGTGCCCGCCAGCCCGATCAGATGGATCCGGCGGGGCGTGCCGGCCAGCAACCCGGCCACGGCGTGAGCGTCGACAGGCCCGCCCGGTCGTGTCGATTTGCCGGGGATCGGCGTGTCGTGCGTCGCGCTCATGTTCGTCCCTTCGCCGCGGCCTCCAACAGGTCGGCCACGCGGGCGGCCGCGTCGGGGTGCCCCTGCGACCTGGCCGCAGCCGCCATTGGTAGCAGCCGCTCCGGCTCGTCGATCAACGGCAGTAGTTCGGCGAGCAGGCGATCGGAGCTGAGGTCGGAATCGGTCACCAACGCCGCACCGCCCGCCTCGACCAACCCGGCTGCGTTGGCCCGCTGATGATCGCGGGTGGCGATGGGGAGGGGCACCAGGATCGACGGCAGACCCACGATCGCCAGCTCGGCCACGGTGGAGCCCCCCGCCCTGGTCAGCCCGAGGTCGGCCGCCGCCAGCAGGTCGCCGATCTCATCGGAATACTCCACCGCGCGGTAGCTCAGGCCGTCGGCGGGAAGCGGCGGCGGACGAAACCGGGGCTGGTCGCGCAGCGCCCAGTCCCGGCGGCCGAAGACGTGATGGATCGCCAGATCCCCTCGCCCGGCCAGGCGGCCCAACGCCCCGACGACGGCGGTGTTGATCCGCTGGGATCCGAGCGACCCCGAGAACACCGCCAACACGGTGCGATCCGCCGGTAGCCCCAGCCGGGCCCGCGCCTCGGCTTTGGAAAGCGATGCGGCCGCGATGATCTCGGGCCGCACCGGGTTACCGGTGAGCACCGCACGGGGCAGATCCACCCCCTCAAACGCAGCTGCGCACGACGTGGCGAAGCGCGCCACCAGCCGGTTGGCCGAGCCCGCCAACGCATTCTGATCGGCCACCACCAGCGGGATTCCCAGCAGCGCCGCGGACGCGGCGCAGGCCACCGAGGCGAAACCTCCCAGCGCCAACACCGCCTGGGGCCGTTCGCGTCGCAACAACCTCAGGGCCTGGCCGGCGGCCCTCGCCAACCCCCAGCCGGCGGCCAGGTTCTCGGCGGTCAGCGACCGCTGAATCCCGCGACCCGGCAGCAGCCTGACGGGAAATCCACGCTCGGGCACCAGGGTGGCCTCGGGGCCCCGCTCGGCGCCCACAAAAAGTACCGTCGACCGCCTGTGGCCCCGCCGCACCAGCTCGTCCGCCACGACCAGACCCGGGATCAGGTGTCCGGCGGTGCCGCCGCCGGCGATGACAAAGGTCGGCCTCTCAGCGGGCCGTTTCGCCTCGTGATCGTCTGTGCCGCTCACGCCCATCACCCGGAGGATCGGGCGGGGCGACGCGCCGGTGTGCCTTGGCTTCGTGCGATGTTCACCAGAATGCCGGCGGCGGCCATCGTGATGATGATCGACGAGCCGCCGTAGCTGAGGAACGGCAGGGTGATGCCCTTGTTGGGCAATGCACCGGTGGCCACCCCAAGGTTGACGAACGCCTGCACGCCGATCCAGGTGGAAATGCCGGTGGCCACCAGCTTGGAGAATCGGTCCTGTGCCGAGCGGGCCACCCGCAAACCGGCCGTGAAGAACAACAGGTACAGCGCCTGCACGGCCAGGGCACCGAACAGCCCAAACTCCTCGCCGATGATGGCGTAGACAAAGTCGGTGTGAGCCTCGGGGAGAAACCCGTACTTGGCACGGCTGGTGCCGATGCCCGACCCAAACCAGCCCCCCGACGCCAGACTGACCTGTGCCTGCAGCGTTTGGTAGCCCGACGTGGTCGGATGCTGCCAGGGATCCAGAAAGGCCAACATGCGGGCCCGGCGGTAGCCCCACATCGAGGCGGCGGCGCCCACGGCGGTCGCAGGCAGTGCGTAGGTGGCCAGGCTGATGGGCGTGGCTCCGGCGACTCCCAGGATCGCGAAGGCGAGCACGGCGAGCAGCACGGTGGTGCCCAGGTCCGGCTGCAACATGACGAACGCGGCAAACCCGGCCAACACCACCATCACCGGACGTACCGTGCGCACCGGGTCGCCCATCTGGTCCCGCCGACCGGCCAGCAGGTCGGCCGCGAAGACGATCAGAGCGATCTTGGCCAGCTCCGACGGCTGAAACTGGAGGAACCCGATGCCGAGCCAGCGGCGGGACCCGTTGACGGTGACCGCCAGCGGGTTGCCGGGAATGGCGACCAGAAACAACAGCCCAAACGAAGTCGCCAACAGCGGGGTTGCCAGGTCCCGCAGACGTCGATGATCGAACCGCGACATCACCCACATGGCCACGGCACCCAAGCCAACAAACATGGCCTGACGGGTAAAGAACCGGTAGGGCGACCCGCCGATGTCGAGCGATTTCACCGCCGACGCCGAGAGCACCATCACCAGACCCATGCCGCACAGGCCCGCCACCAGCGCCACCAGCAACATGGCGGTCGGAGTCATCGGGTTGGCCGACCCTGGCAGGTGGGGACGACGCATCGCTCTTTTCGACCCGCGCGTGCTCGGCGGGCCGGTGGACCTCGGAGCACGCGTCCGCCCGGAGCGAGGCGACCCTGCGCCCGACGTCGAACCGCGTGAGCGACCCGGCTGAGGGGTAAACGTCATGCCCATCAGCCCGTCGCCCCCGTGCCCAGAAAATCGGCGTAGAAGAGCCCGATCCCCAGCGCCGTGCAGATTCCGGTCAGCAGCCACATACGAATGATCACGGTGGTCTCGGGCCAACCGGCCATCTCGAAGTGGTGATGGATGGGTGCCATGCGAAACACCCGACGCCCCGTGGCCTTGAAGCTGGCCACCTGCAGGATGACCGACAGCGTCTCGATGACGAACAGGGCGCCGACGATGGGCAGCAGCAGTTGGGTGTTGGTGGCCAACGCCAGACAGGCGAGCCCGGCGCCGATCGCCAGCGAACCGGTGTCGCCCATGAAGATCTGGGCCGGTGCCGCGTTCCACCAAAGAAAGCCGACGCAGGCGCCCAGCATCGCAGCGGCCACCACGGCCACGTCGAGGGCGTCGGTCACCTGGTAGATCTCCGGGTAGCGGAACGTCCAAAACCCGACGACGACGTAGGCCGAGAAGCCAAAGCTGGCGGATCCGGCGGCCAGCCCATCGAGGCCGTCGGTGAGGTTGACCGCGTTGGCCGATCCGGTGATCAGCACCACCGCCCAGGCCACCCAGGCCAGCTTGGGCAGTTCCCAGCCCGGCAGGGTGCCGCGGGTGAAGTTGATCGTCAGTGCCACGTTGGTGCGCGACGCCAACGCCCAGGCGACCGCCACCGCCACCGCCAGCAGGCCCAGCATCTTGGCCCGGCTGTTGAGGCCGAGGTTGCGTTCGTTGGCCACCTTGATCCAGTCGTCGGCCAGCCCCACCACCCCGGCTCCGGCAATGGCCAACATCACATACAGCCCTGTCCGGGTATAGCCCAGGTTCGACTCGGTGCCCCGGTACAGGTTGGAGCCCAGGTAGCCGATCAACCCGCCGGACACGATGGCGATGCCCCCCATCGTCGGAGTGCCCGCCTTGGTGGTGTGACCGCGCGGAACATCCTCGTGAATCGGCTGACCGATGCGGTGCTTCGTCAACCAGAAGATCAGAAACTTGGTGCCGAACAGCGAAACGATCAGGGCGATTCCGGCGGCGAGCAGGAGGCGGATCATCGTGGGTCACCGTCCTCTGCCAGCCGTGCCCACTCTTCAACGGCAACCTCGGCATCGTCGAAGTGCTCCACCCGGTCGGCAAAGGTCTGGGTGGTCTCGTGACCCTTCCCGGCGATCACCACCAGCGACGACGACGACGACGGGGCGCCGGCGAGTGCTGCCGCAATGGCGGCACGTCGATCGACAATGAGCTCGGCAGGAGTGGTGGCCACACCCGTCGATCCTTGCGCGGCCGACTCCATGATCGCCAACGGGTCCTCGCTGCGAGGGTTGTCAGAGGTGATGATCACCCGGTCGGCCCGCTCGGCGGCCACGCGACCCATCTCCGGTCGCTTCTCACGATCCCGGTCACCTCCGCAACCAAACACGACGATCAGTTCGCCGTCGACGGGCAGCAGTTCGCGAGCGCTCTCCAGCACGGCAGCCAGTGCGTCCGGACTGTGCGCGTAATCAACCACCACAGCCGGCACACGATCGTGGCCCTCAGGGCTCAGGTTGACCGCCTGAAACCGACCCGGAGGCCCGGAGATGTCCGATGCCGCGGCGGCCACTGCGCTCACGTCGTGCCCCAACAGCACGGCTGTTTCAAGCACCGGTAGGACATTGGACAGGTTCACTCGCCCCGGCAGCGCAACATTCACCCGATGACCGCGCCACGTAAACGTCGATCCTCGGGGCGTCAGCACCACCTCGTCCAAATCGTCCAGGGAGTACTCCATCACGGGAAGCCCTCCGGCGGCGTCGCGGAGCAACCGACCGTGCACATCGTCGATGTTCAGGAGCGCATGGCGGGCTCGCTGCGGCTCAAAGAGGCGTGCCTTCGCCGCGAAGTAGGCCTCCTGGGTGTCATGAAAGTCCAGGTGATCCCGCCCGAGGTTGGTGAAGACCGCCACATCGAAGACCAGACCGTCCGCCCGATGGAGGGCCAGCGCATGCGACGACACCTCGAGCGCCACCGCCTCAACCCCGGCATCGGCCGCCTCGTGGAGGTGGCGGGCCAACTCGGGCCCCTCCGGGGTGGTCCGGGCTCCAGTGAGGGTACCCATCGACTCTGCGCCGACCCCCAGGCGGTTCAGCAGTTTGGCCAACAAACTGACGAAGGTGGTCTTGCCGTTGGTGCCGGTGACCCCGACCAGTTGCAACCGGGTGCCGGGGTGGCCGTGGGCGACCTGCGCCACCGGGCCCATCGCCGCCCGAACGTCCGGCACCACCAACTGCGGCACTTTGAGGCCCGACAGTTCCTGCTCCACCAGCAGCGAGCCGACCCCGTTGGCCACCGCATCGGCGGCAAAGTCATGGCCGTCGGCCCGTTCCCCTCGAACCGCGGCAAACATCGTGCGTTTCGTTGCGCGTGCCCTGCTGTCGAAGGACACGTCGTCCACGACGACCGAGGTGGCGTCCGCTCCGGCCAAGCGGCCCCCAACCTGTTCGGCCAACTCCGACAACGAGATTCCCGTGGTGGTGGGCCGGGCGGGTGCGTCGGTCCGGCCACCGGCCTGCCGACCTCCACGAGCGTCACCCATTTTGATCACCGAGCGCCACATCATCACCGGACGCCCCAGCATCACCCGGAGCCCCAGCATCGCCGGGAGCGCCGGCCGAGCCGTCTCCGCCCTCCTCAACCGCAGCCTCGTCGGTCTCGCGCGGCGCCGCCTGCGGCGCCGGCGTGGCACGAACGGGCTCGTTCGAGCTGGTGCCGCTGCCAACGTCGGTCACCAGGTCGGTGCCGGGCAGGCTGGGACGATCGGGGGGAATGCGCAGGTGGTTCAGGCCCGACTTGGCCAAGGCGTTGAACACCGGCCCGGCTGCTGTGGCGCCGCTGGTGGCGTTGACCGGCTCGTCCAGCAACACGGTGATCGACAATTGTGGGTCCGATGCCGGCAGGAACCCGGAGAAGACCGTGGTGTAGCGATAGCCGGCGCTGCCGTTGCCACCCCAGTTGTAGCTGCCGTTGAGTGGGTTGGGTTTACGCGCCGTGCCGGTCTTTGCGGCAATCGTGTACCCGGGGATCTGCCACTGCGACGCAGTGCCATCGTCGACCACCTGCTGCAACGCCGAGTTCATCCACCGGGCCACCTCGGGTCGGATCACGCGGCGCTGCTGACCCGGCTTGGTCGCCTCGACCTTGCCGTTGGAACGCGTCGTCTTCTCAACCAGCCGCGGCGGGACGTACATGCCTTCGTTGGCGACCACGTTGTAGGCCGACCACAGCTGGATCGGGGTCACCGCGACGCCCTGGCCGATGGCGATCGACGCCAGATCCGTCGGGTACCAGCCCTTGGAGGCCGACAGGATGCCGCCCGTCTCACCGGGAAGTCCCAGTGGCGAGGAGCTGCCGAATCCAAAGTCACGCAGTGCGTGCTCGAGCCCGGCTGCACCCAGCCGCTTGGCCAGCATCACCGTGCCGATGTTGGAGGACTTGGCCACGATGTCGTCCACCCGCCACTGCTCGGTCGGATGCCAGTCGTGGTCGGAGTATTCGTGATCGCCCACCGTCAGGCGCCACGGCACGGCGAGCACCTCGTCAGGGTCGGTCTTCCCCGTTTCAAACGCTCCGGCCACCGTCACCAACTTCATGACCGACCCGGCCTCGTAGGAGGCGGTGAAGGCCATGTTGTTGGCCACCGGGCTGACCACATTTGTTTCCTTGTTGCGTTCGACGTTGGCCACGGCCAGCAGTTCGCCGGAGCGGGGGTCGCCCACGATCGCCACGCCGGACTTGGCACCTTGCTGATCGACCGCCGCCATCAGTTGGCGTTCAGCCTCAAACTGCAGCGTCTGGTCCAAGGTCAAGGTCAGGTCGGCGCCCGGCACTGCCGGCGAGCCGGGGCGTGCGGCGTTGGCGATCGATGAGCCATCGGGCGCCTGCTCCACCACGCGTTCACCTGGGGTGCCGGTCAGCCGGGCGTCATCGATCTTCTCCAAACCCGAGATGCCCGCCCCATCGATGTCGGTGCGTCCGACGATCGCCGACGCCAGCGACCCGGCGGGGTTGACCCGCTCCTGGGTGTCCTCGACAAAAAAGCCGCTGATCTTGGCCGCCTTCAGCTTGGCCAGCACCCGGTCGGCCTTGCGAGGATCCATCTGACGGGCCACATAGGCAAACCTGGAGCCGGGCTCGACCAGCCGCGCCCGGAGGCGGTCCCGGTCGACGTCGGTGGCGCCGGCCACCAGGTCGGCCGCCCTGTCAGGATCGGTCACCCGCATGGGATCGACGATCAGGTTGACCAGCTGCACCGACAGCGCCAGATCGACACCGTTTCGATCTCGAATCGTGCCTCGCAACCCCGGCAGGTCCTCCAGCTTCACGCGCTGGTTGGCGCCCAGGTCAAGGTATCTTTCGGGCGCCACCACCTGAACGTTCACCAGCTTCACGGTGACCAGCACCGACAACAGGCCAACCACCCCCACCAGGGTGCGGTAACGGGTGCGCTCGGAGTAGCGGGGCGGGCCCTGGCTGCGGTGCCGGGCACGACGGGCCACGAAACGTCGGTGGGCCCCTGCGCTGAACAGCTCCCACGCCTCGGCCGCCGTATCGGCGGTTCGAATGCTCTGGGCGGTGGTTCGTTGGCCGGATGCGCGCCCCGGTCGCTGCGACGCAGCGTGACGACCGGCTGGGCGGCCTGTATGGCCCGGCCGGCGCCCATCCCGACCTTCGGGGGGGTGGCGGTCCGTCATGTCCCCGCACCGTTCGTCGCGGAGCTCGCATCCAACGACACCGGCTGTCCGGTCGTCGGGTCGATGGCAAGGCCCGTGGCCGGGTCATATTCGGTTTTGCCGGTTCGAGGGTCGATCGGCAATCCGTTGGCCGGATCGGTCGTTGGGGTGCCCGTGGGCCGAGTAGCCGATGGATCGGTCGGCGGTGACTCGGCGTCGGTTGACGGGGTGCCCGAGTCCTCGGGTGCGGTTCCCTCCGGTGCGGCTGTCTCGGGCGGGGCCGCCTCGCCGGTTGGTGGAGCCGCAGCGGCGTTGGGGGCGCCCGGCGTTTCCGCCACCTGGGCGCCGGCTTCAACGTCAGCGGCAGCCGTCGTGGCCGGCGCCGGGTTTGGTGCACCGTCCCCCAGGTCCCGGACGAGGCTTGTGGATGGTCCGTTCGCCGCTGCGGGTTCCAGATAGAGCACCCCCGGGGCGCTCACCATGCCCAGTTCGTCGGTTGCCCGACGAACGACGGCCTCCGGGCTCTCCAGTTGGGCCACCTTGCGACGCAGATTCTGGTACTCGCGGGTCACCTCGGTGCGATCGCGAGCCAAGCCGTCCAGTTGGCGTTGCCGTTGCAGCATCACCACCTGCAGGTACAACACGCCAAGCAGCGTCACCAACACGGTGCCTCCGGCGGCCGCCATCAGCACGAACGTCCGTCGCCGGCGACGCTCGTCACCCGAATCCAAGACGCGCAGTTTCGGCCGTTCGGCCTTCGGTTGAGGCCGGGCCCGGCTTCGGGGCGCTGGGCGGACCAGCGCCGTCACGACGCTCTGCGCCCCTTCTCCAAGGTGCGCATCCTCACGCTTGCGGCGCGTGGGTTCGCGGCCACCTCGGCCTCGGAGGCCACGATGGGCTTGCGGTTGATCAGGCGGCCTTCGGGCGTCGAACCACACACGCAGGGCAGGCCCGACGGACAACTGCAGCCGCCCCGGTCGGCACGTCGAAATCGCTCCTTCACCAGGCGGTCTTCGCCCGAGTGGTACGCAAGCACGGTCACCCGTCCGCCCGGAACCAGACGATCGATGGTCTGATCCAGCGCATCGATCAGGCTCTCCAGCTCGTCGTTCACCTCAAGACGAACTCCTTGAAAGACCCGCTTCGCCGGGTTGCCACGGCGTCGAACAGCGGCGGGTGTGCCGGCGTTGGTGGCCTCCACCAGGTCGTCGGTGGTCTCAAGCGGACGGCGTGCCACGATCTCACGGGCCACGCGACGAGCCGCCGGCACGTCGCCCCCATCAGCGAGAATCCTGGTCAATCGGTCGACTGGATAGGTGTTCACGACCACCTCCGCGGTGAGTTCCTGAGTTGGGTCCATTCGCATGTCGAGTGGACCGGTGAATCGATAGCTGAAGCCACGCTCGGGCCGATCGATCTGCGGGGATGAGACCCCCAGGTCGAACAGCGCCCCGACGAGCGGCTCGTCGAGCTCATCAAGAAGGTCGCCCAATTGGGCGAAGTTGGCGTGCGCGGTGCGCACCCGTGTGCCGAAGCGCTCCAGCCGGCCGGCGGCCACGACGAGCGCATCGGGATCACGGTCGACGCCCAGGAGCTCGAGGTCGGATCGGGCGGCGAGCAACGCCGCGGCGTGTCCTGCACCGCCGAGCGTGGCGTCCAGCACGAGGCCGGGCGGTACGGGCTCCATCGCTTCGAGCACCTCGGCCAGGAGCACGCTTCGGTGTTGGAACACCGAAGCACCGCCTGGGTTCGGGTCATTCTCCATGGGAGCGATCCTCTGTTAGTCGCCGTGCGACCCCGGCGTTCCACAGCCCCTCGACTGGACAGCGTCTGCCGGGATGTCTCCCCGGTCAGACTGGATGGGCAGCGGGCGGAGTTCGGTTGGTCCATCCCGCCAGTCGAGGGGCTGTGCAACGTCGGAGTGGCGCCGCCGGCCCGGGTTGTGAGGGTTGCTGCGTTGAGAATTGCGGTGCTGCGATTGGGTCGGGCGATTGCAGATGGAGCGCTCACAGCAGATGCTCCAGGTAGTCGGCGAGGTCGCCGACCTCGTCATCCACGGCGGTCCAGTCCTCGGGGCGGTAGACCGCGAGGTGGGTTTCGGAGCCGATGAGGGTGACCTCGTCGGCAAAGCGCTGCCGCAGCTTGGCCGGCAACAAGACCCGTCCTGCCCCATCGGGGCTGATGGGAAACGAGTTGCCGGAGACCTTCTGGAAGACCTTGCGGGGCGTGGTGCCGTCTTCAACGCGTCGCCGGAGCTTGGCGATGAACTCCTGCCATTCCTGCGTCGGGAAGAGCCCGATGTAGCCGCCCTGGTCCGAGGCGAAGCCGCCGTTGGCAAAGGCCGGACGCGCCGCGCTGGGGAGCACCAGTCTCGACTTCGAGTCGATTCGGTGGTCGTAGCTGCCAGCAAGCACGGGTCCATCTCGGTCGGGTTCTCCAGCGGGGAGCTTGGACCGATCGAATCACCTGCCAGTGACTCTGTTGGCCCACTTCCTCCCACAAGGAGACACCATAGCCCCACTTCCTCCCACCACCGCGCATCATTCCAAGGATTTCTCCTGCTTCAACGCTCGACCGGGCTACGACCGTGACCGACAGGCCCCTCGACGTATCACCCTCACGGCATCAGGCGTTCAGCAGCGACTGGCCAAGGTGCGAGCGCCACCAGGCGATGGTTCGACCGGTGCCAAGCGAAGCCGTGCGTCGCCCCAACTCGGCCTCCACAGCCTGTCGGCTCATGGGTTTGCCATCTCCGGCGCCAGGAAGCCGGTGGTCGGCAATGGCGGCCGGCGTGAGCGCCACCGGGACCTCGAGGTAGGCCATCGCCTGAAAACGCACCTGGTCCCGCGTGCGGCGCTGGCTCAGACCCAACACCTTGCGACCATCGCGATCGAGGCACTCACCCGGTCCGACACCGGCGAAGCAGATCAATCGACCCAACTCGTCCCACCTGCCCGGGCCCCGATGGACCGCAACCTCGACCCCGGCCTCCCGCAGGGCCCCGGCCAGCACCGAGCCGACCCAGTCGAAGGATCGACCCACGTCGTCACTCACCCGACCGTCCCCCCGGGCCAGCACGACGTCCAGCCACACCGAGGACTGCGGATCGACCACCACCACCCCGCCGCCGGTTCGCCGGCGGGCGACATCCAAGCCCGCTCGAGCGGCCAGGCCCACATCGAGCAGGTCTCGCTGCGTGGAACCGGCAACCACCGTGGGTCGATCGGACGTCACCGCCCACACCTCGACGCTTCCCAGCGCCGGAGTTGGCAGATCCGCAGCATGGAAGGTGGCCGGGGCGCCCGACCAGCGGCGCAGGCCGTGGTGGGGCGATTCCTCGAGGGGCGTCGCTTCGGGGCCCGGTTTCATCGAATGTGCCCAGGAGGTGCCGTGAGAACCCCAACCGCTGCAACGGTCGGTGCCGGCCCGGTAGATTTGGCGACAATGCGCCCCACCCTCCGCCGCCAGGCCGCCCGAGTTGTTGCAATCGACGAACGCGGACGCGTGCTGCTGATCAAGGCCCACGATCCTGCCCGGCCCGACGCCGGGTCGTGGTGGGAGCTTCCGGGAGGCGGCATCGAGCGCGGGGAATCGTCCGAGCACGCCTGCCTGCGCGAACTCCACGAGGAGGGCGGCGTGGCCTCGGCGCTGATGGGCCCGGTGATTTGGACCCAACACGTCACCTTCGACTTCGCCGGCTGGCACTTCGACCAGGACGAGGTGATCCACCTCGCGGAGGTGCCGGCGGGTGGCGAGACGCTGGGCGAGCAACGCTTGGAGGCGTTCGAGGCGATGGCGTTTGAGGACCGCCGCTGGTGGTCCTGCGACGAACTGCTGGCCGAGCAGGTGGCGACGTTGCCCCCTCGACTGGGCGAACTGCTGGGGCCCGTGGTGGCGGGCGACGTGCCCGACCACCCGGTGGACATCGGCTGAAGGCCTTCGGAACGGGACCTCACACTTGGGTGCGCAACCACTCGAGGTAGGCCACGACGTCGGCAGGGTCCGGGGCGAGCCCGCGTTGGGCCCGGCGCGAGCCGTACTGGGTTTCAAGCCGGAAGGCCACGTAGGGACCCAGATGCCCCCCTCGCCGGGGTCGAAACCGCACGCCCGCCCGAGCGCATGTGCCCCAAAGGTCGGGGCGGGACGCAACCGCCAAGCAGGCTCGTACAGGGATCACCGGTCGGCTCATCAGGTTTCCTTCATCGTGTTGTAGGCCAGTGCGGCGGCACCGAGCAGCGGACCCGAGTCCCCCAGCCCGGCGGGAATGATGCGGGCATCCCGGGCGAAGCTGAGCCGGGCACGGGCCGAAAGTTCAAGCTGAGCCGCATCGAAGAAGTCCTCGCCGAACCCCAGCGCCACGCCGCCGGCGACCAGGGCGAGGGGCACGTCCAGCGTGGCGACCACCGAGGCGACGGCTCGACCCACCAAGGTGCCGGTGCGGCGGCGAAGCCGGACTGAGGCCGATCTCGGGTCCGCTCCGGTGATGGCCCGCAGCGCTGTTCCCGAGGCCTCGGCCTCCACGCAACCCCGACCGCCGCACCCGCAGGGGCGACCATCGGGCTCCACCACCACGTGACCCAGATGCCCCGCGTTGCCCAGGGCGCCCCGCAGGAGGCGGCCATCCACCACCAACCCACCACCGATGCCGGTGGACACCACCATGGCCAGGTAGTTCTCGTGGCCCCGGGCCGCGCCCAGCCAGCCCTCCCCCAACGCCAGCGCCTGGGCATCGCCCGCCACCACCACGTCGAGGCCCAGCCCCTCGGCCAAACAGTTGTGGATGTCGAAGCCGTCCCACAGCGGCAGGTTGACCGGGGCGATCGTGCGCCCGGCGACCCGAAACGGCCCGGCGCTCCCCACCCCCGCCATCGCTATGTCTCGGCCGCCGTCGGCGCATGCGGACCGGGCCACGTCGACCAGACGGTCGGCCAGCCCGGTTGCGGTGGTCGCACCGGCCGTCTCCACCCGGTGACGCTCGCCGAGGGTGCCGTCGCCATCAACGAGCGCTGCCTCAAACTTGGTGGCACCGACGTCGATCGCCACCACGTAGGGACGGGAGTTCACGCCCGAACCCCACAGGTGAAGGGCCCACGCGGCAGTCCGACACGCTTTTCGGTCCTCATCGCCCACCACGTTGGTGCCCGACGAGCCCGCTCGCAACCCGGAGCCGTCCGCCGGTTAGTGTGAACCTCCGCTCACACCGCAGGAGGACGAGTGGTCGAAACTGACCGGGTGACCGCGTTCGCCCAGCGATTCACGCAGCTGTGCGACAACGTCAACCAGGTGGTGTCCGGCAAGACCGAGGTGGTCGGCCTGGCGGTCACCTGCCTGCTGTCGGGCGGCCACATCCTGTTGGAGGACGTACCCGGGGTGGGCAAGACCCTGTTGGCCAAGGCGCTGGCTGCGTCGGTGCACGGCCGGTTCGGGCGGCTGCAGTTCACACCCGACCTGTTGCCCGCCGACGTCGTCGGAACCTCGGTGTGGAACTCGGCGGAGTCCAACTTCTCCTTCCGACCCGGCCCGGTGTTCGCCAACTTCGTGCTGGCCGACGAGGTGAACCGCGCCTCCCCCAAAACCCAATCAGCGCTCCTGGAGGCCATGGCCGAGGAGCAGGTCACCGTGGACGGCACCACCAACGCCCTGCCCGAGGTGTTTATGGTGATCGCCACCCAAAACCCGATGGAGCACCACGGCACCTTTCCGTTGCCGGAGAGCCAACTGGACCGCTTCCTGATGCGGCTGAGCGTCGGTTACCCGTCCCGGGCCGACGAGCTCGCCCTGCTCGCCGGCGGTGACCGCACACGCCTGTTGGCCGACCTCTCACCCGTCATGGATGTGGATTCGCTGGCCAAAATGGCCCGATTCGCCGAGTCGATCCACATTGCCGGGCCGGTGGGCGAGTACGTGGTCGACCTGGCGCGCGCCACTCGAACCCATCCGGGCATCTCGTTGGGCGCGTCACCCCGAGCCATCCTCGGTTTGCAATCGGCGGCCCGGGTTCGGGCCGCAAGCCAGGGCCGTTCCTACGTCATGCCCGACGACATCAAGGCGCTGTTCGCCCTCGTGATGTCGCACCGCGTGGTGCTCTCCGGTGAGTCGTTGTCGGCCGGTGCCCGTACCGAGGACACCCTGGCCGAGATCCTCGCCACCGTTCCGGCACCCCGGCCGGGCTGACCAGCACCCCTTCCAATCCGGGAGCCGATACATCGTGGCCGTCACCTCCAGCCCGAGAACCCCACGTTCAGGATCGGCAGCTTCTCGTTCACCGGTGCCCACCAGGTCCGGTTGGCTCCTCATCATTGCCATTGCCGTCATGATTCCCACCTCCGTGGTGTTCTCCTATCCGGAGTTGTGGGTGGCCACCTTCACGATGATCGTGGCCGCGGCCGTCGCAGCTCTGCTCGTGTTGCGCACGGGCGGTTTGGAGGTGCGGCGGGTGGCGCCCGCTGCGGTCACCAACGGCGACGACGTGGAGCAGGAGGTGCTCATCATCAACCACGGCCTGCCGAGCGGCCTGGTGTCGCTGCGGGACCGGGTGGCCGAACCCATGAACCCTGCGGGGCAACGGACCGACCCCGTTCGGTTGGCGCCACTCGGGCGCGGCGAGCGGCGACGGCTGCGCACCCGGGTGTCGACCACCGCCCGAGGCGTTCTCCACCTGGGCCCTGCCCAGCTGGCCAACCACGACCCGTTCGGTCTTTTCGAACGATCGATGGCCCCCCAGGCCGCGGCCATCGTGTTGGTACGGCCGCGGCTGTACGCCCTTGCCGGGTTGCCCGGCGGCGGCCGGCAGCACGATCGCCAACACGCCCAGCTGATGACGCCCACGCAGTCACCCGAGGACTTCGTCGGCCTGCGTCAGTACCAGGCGGGCGACGACATCCGACACATCCACTGGCCGGCGGTGGCCCGCAGCGGCAACCTGATGGTGCGTCAGTTCGAACGCCCCGACGAAAGCCATGTGGCGGTGGTGCTCGATGGTCGGTTGACGCGTCATACGGTCAGCTCGTTCGAGCGGGCGGTTGAGGCGGCAGCAAGCGTGTTGGCTGCCGTGGTGGCCGACCGGCCGGTCCGCTTGATCACCACCGACGGCTACGACACGCGCACATTGGCGCCCCGATCGGCGTTGGGCCCCGTCATGGATCGGCTGGCGACCGTGTCGATGGGCAACGAGACCAACCTGTCGGGCATCGCCCGGTCGCTGGCCGACGACGCCACCGGGCTGATCATCGTGTGCGGCACCACGCTGAGCGATGAGGACACGCGCCTGCTGAACCGCGGTGACCTGTCACGCCGGGTGATGTCGGTGGACTGTTCGGCCACCGAACGCCGCCCCGGAACGATCCCCTTCGGCTCCGGGGTGAAACTCAACGAATCCTGGGCCGACGCATGGGCCCAGGAGCTGTCGAGTCTCGGACGCTCTGCAGCGCGGCGCGTTCCTGCCGCCCCGAGCGGCTCCACCCCTGTGGCACCGACCGATGCCACAGCCTCCTCTCCTCCCTCCTGGTGGGCCTGATGAGCACCGAGGAGCGACGCCCTCCCGCCTGGTGGCTGCCTGAGATCACGCTGGTGGGTCTCACCGTGGCCCTGGCCCTCAGCTTCGCCCGCCTGTTCTCGGGCTGGGACTGGCTGATTCCGGTGCTGGCGCCCGCGCTGGTGGTTCACGCCTCCGAGGCGGCCGCCCGCCGAGCCAGGCTGTCGGTCTGGATCGCCCCGCTGATCGCCACGGTGCTGGGCCTGATCACCTGGGTCAACCTCACGCTGCCCGAAACCACCCGGCTTGGGCTGCCCGGTGTCGACACCGTGCCCCGCTTCATCGCACTCACCGGTGACTCGTTCGAAACCTTCCGCAAGCTGGTTGCCCCAGCTCCCGCCCAGCCCGGCTTCATAGCCGCCGCATCCCTGGCGCTACTGGTGGTTGCGTTGTATTCCGACACCGCCGCCCATCGCGGCAACGTGCCGGTGCAGGCGGTGACCACCCACATCGGTGTGTTCATCTTCGGTGCCACCCTGGCCAGGGGGCCGGGCCAGCTCTTCTCCGCAGTGGTGTTCACCGCGGCGCTGGGCGCGCACCTGTTGGCCGTGCGTACCGTCAGCGCAGGACGAGGCCGCTGGCGCAGCGGCGAGCGGACGGGTGGAACCTGGGCCGCCGCACGTATCGGGGCGGGGGCCTTGGCGGTGGCGGTGTTGGGGGGCACCGTTGCCCACCTCGCATTCACTCAGGATCGGAGCCCCGTGGTGGATCTCACCAAGTTCAGCTCCGATCGGGCAGATCGCGAAGTGCTCTCGCCACTGGTGTCGGTGGCCGATCAGCTGGGCCCGCAGAGCAACAATGTGATGTTCACGGTGGAGAGCACCAAGGTGGACCCCACGTATTGGCGCCTCACCGCACTCGACAGCTTCGAAAACAACGTGTGGAGTTCCACCGCCTCCTACGAGGATGCCGCCGGCCGTCTGCCCGAGGTCGGCGCCCTGCCCAGCCGCACCATCATCGACCAGACGGTGGCGATCGACGGCCTGACCGGTATCTGGATGCCCGCGGCGGCCGACCCGGTGGAGGTGGCCTCGGAGATCCCGGCGAGCTTCGATCAGCCGTCGGCGACGCTGATCGTGACCGACGGCAACGAGATGCCCCAGGGCATGACCTACGCGGTGCGATCGGCGATACCAAACGTGAGCGCCCCGGTGGCGAAGGTGCCGCGTGGCGACGAGGTTGACGCCGCCCTGGCGCTTCCCACCGACCTCAGCACGCAGGTGTCCCGCGAAGCGAAGCTCATCACCGAAGGCGTTCAAGGTGACCTCCCGAAGCTGCAGGCGCTTCAGAACGACCTCCGTAAGGGGGAATACGACACCTCCGCCGACTACCGCGGCGCGGCCGATCCCACTGCGGCCTTTCTGGAGAGCCGACGCGGGTTCTGTACCCAGTACGCCAGCGCGTTCGTGTTGATGGCGCGCTCGTTGGGCTTTCCGGCGCGACTTGGCGTCGGGTTCACCCCGGGCAACTACGACGAGGCCACGGCCACCTGGACCGTCACCGGCCGCCAGGCCCACGCCTGGCCCGAGGTGTTTCTCCCCGACTACGGGTGGGTGGCATTCGAGCCCACCCCAGGACGCGGCAACCCGGTCACCGAGCCGCTCACCGGTGTGCCATTTGAGCAGGACTCGGGCGATGGCAACCCCGAGCCCGTGGCACCCGCAACCACGGCCCCACCCACCACCACCGCGTCGCCGACCCCCTCGTCGGTACCATCGCAGGGCGCCGACCCCGGGCCGGTCGAACAGCCCAAACTTGCCGTTCCCGAGCAGCCTCGGACCACCCCCTGGTGGCTCATCGGCCTCGTCGCCCTGCTCGCCCTGGCCTCCGGTGGTTTCGCTGGACGTATCGCATGGGTCCGCAATCAGCGATCACGCCGTTACACGCCCGCTGACGCCAACCTGGTTCCGGTCGGTGCCTGGGCCGAGGTCACCGATCGGCTCGCGATGCGCCGCCACCTGCCGAGAGCCGCCGAGACCGCGCATGAGTTTGCCCGACGCGCCGAAACCGAAACCGGACTTGCCACGCTGGAGCCCCTCAGCGACCTGGCTGCGGCCGGCACGTTCGGCGACACGCCACTCGACGACGATCAGGTGGAGCAGTCCCGCCGGCTGGCGACTTCGGCGTCGACGGCCCTGACGTCGGAGTGGTCGAGGACCGACCGGCTCCGCTGGATGCTGGGCCTCATCCCGTCGGGGCGGGGACGCCCCGGACCGGGCTGAACGCTGCGGCGCTCAGCCCTCGTCGCTGGACTCGGCCCCGGTGGAGGCCTCGCTGCGGTGCACGCCGGAGAGCCGGGTGATCGGGCTGAAGAGCTCGCCGATGCCGTCCTGGCCCAGTTGACGGATGCTGGCCTCGATCACCGCTCCGAGGGCGAAGGTCACGAGGAACCCGACGAACGCCAGGAGAAAGTGAACCGAGAGCAGGAAGATGGTGGCCGCCAGCGACACCACCATGCCGACCGCCGCCAGGCGGATACGACGCAGCACCGACGAGTTCACGGTGCGGGTGCGTACCTCGTTCGCCAACGCAGGGTCAGACTCGTAGAGCTGATCCTCGATCTCTCGCAAAATGCGCTGCTCGTCTTCAGAGAGTGGCATCGCTTACCCCCTCGTCGTTCCGGTGGCCAGGGGTGCCCACAGGGGCGCCCGACGTGCGAACGTTGCCGGCCTGTCGCGCCGCGCCGATCGCTTTGCTGCCAAAGCGTCTGCGGACACTGTCGACCGTGCGGTCCAAGATTCGCTCCTCATCGTCGGACAGCCTATCGAGGCGAAGCTGGGCGGGTGCGGCGGCAGCCAGGCCGCTGGTGCCCACGCCCACCAGGCGTACCCCCGGCGACAGGTCCAGGCCGCACAGCAGGTTCCATGCCACCTCCCGGATGGTGGCGGTGGCATCGGTTGGGGTATCCAGGCGCCGGGCCCGGGTCAACGTGCGAAAATCACCGTGACGCACCTTGATCTGCACGGTGGTTGCGGTCAGGCCCGCCGACCGCAGGCGGGTGGCCACGCTGTCGGCCATCACTGCCAGATCGCCCTCCAACTCCCCGGCATCGGCCCGGTCGGTGGCGAAGGTCCGCTCGGAACTGATCGACTTGGTGGGTGCGTCGGCAACGACGGGCCGGGGGTCGTTGCCCCGGGCCAACGCCACCAACTGACGGGCAGCCGGCCCACCCAACACCCGCCGAAGGGTTGTCTCACCGGCCGCTGCCACCTCGCCCACGGTGCCCAATCCGAGGCGCCCCAGCTTGTCGGCCGCGACGGGGCCCACCCCTGGCAGCGCCCGAACCGGCAAAGGTCCGAGAAAGCCCTCCACGTCGGGAGGTCGCACCACCACCACCCCGGGACCCGCCACGGGACCCCTGGGATCGGGAGTGGGTTTGGCCGCTTCGGTCGCCAACTTGGCCACCAACTTGCTGGGGCCCAAACCCACTGACACCCAGAGGCCCAGGTCGCTGTGAACCCGCTGCCTGAGGCGGGCGGCGGTCACCACCGGGTCGCCCAAGCGGCGTTCGCTGCCGGTGAGCTCCACGAAGGCCTCATCAAGCGAAAGCGGCTCCACCAGGGGGCTCAACTCGTCAAGAATCGACATGAACCTTCCCGACACGCTGCGGTAGTGGTCGAGGTCGCCCGGAAGCACCACCGCCACCGGGCATCTCCGGAGTGCCTCGGTCATGGCCATGGCCGAGCGAACGCCGGTTGCACGCGCCTCATAGGACGCGGCGGCGACCACCCCTCGGCGGCCGTCTCCACCAACGAGCACCGGACGACCGACCAACTCGGGGTGACGCAACACCTCCACCGCCGCAAAAAAGCAGTCCATGTCGACATGCAGCACCCAGCGCCGCCCAGGTGTCGCCCCGCCGCTGCGTCCAGGGCCGGTGATCATCGGTGTTCGGAGCGGGTGACCCGGAGCTCTGATCGTCGGGTGCCCTCGATCAGATAGGCGTACCGACGAGGCTCGGCCCATCGGTGGGCGAGGTAGTCCACCAACGGCTCACGCACCCATTGCGGCGAACCCGCCAGGGGTTCATCGCACGCGGTCCTGTGAAAGAAGTCGCCGGACTCGACGATGCCGTCCGGATCGTTGAAGCTCAGCTCACCGCCCGGGTACTCGGCCCCGAAGGCGACCACTCGCAGGCACCAGCCCAACTGCGGCGCCCGGCAGGTGATCTCGTACAGCGGACCCCGCCACCTGGGGACCACCAGGCCTGTCTCCTCGGCGACCTCACGCGTCAGCCCCTCGATCAGTTCCTCCCCGGGATCGATCACCCCACCGGGCGGCGACCAGTCCACCACCCCGCCACTGCGGTGGTTACGCACCAGCAGGACACCCGCCGGGCCTTCGATCACAGCTCCACCGACGGTCCAGTCTCGGAGGCCGTCCGGGCCTTCGGAACCTTCGTCCCCTGCGTCGCTCGCCGCATCGCTCACCCTTCCCACCCTACGAGCCAACCGGCCTACTACGGGTACCATGCGCAGCGATGCCCGCACCCCAAGGACCGCCCACAGAACCATCCAGCGCAGATCCCCTGACCGCCCTGGCCCCCGTGTGGATGCGGGTCGTCGCCTTTGTGGCCATCATGGTGGGCGGTCTTGGCGGGGCGCTGGTGGGCGGCCGTTTCGGCGCTGTGGCCTGCACCGGAGCCTGCGACGGGGTCATCGGAACAACGATGCTGGCCGGAACTGTGGTTGGTGCCGTGGGTGTGGCGGTGGTGGCCGTCATCACCCTGCGGGTGGCACGCGAGTGGGTTGGCGGCTCGTGAGTTCGGCCGGCGCCGAAACCCCGCAGGCCGCAGACACCCCAACAGCAATCGACCTGGCCGAGGTTGCCCTGTCCGTGGCCCGGGTCGGGGCTGAGGTGGCGGCGGCCTCTCAGGCCGAAGTGCGGGCCGACACCGCGACGCGCTTCACAAAGTCGAGCGACACCGACCTGGTCACCCGCGCCGATCGCGCAGCCGAGGACGCCATTCGTCAGGCATTGCTCGTCGCCCGTCCCACCGATCGTTTCCTCGGCGAGGAGAGCGCCACGGCACAGGCCGGCGGTCTGGCCGACGGCTCGGACATCCTCTGGGTGGTCGACCCCATCGATGGCACCACCAACTATGTCTATGGGCAGCCCGACTGGGCGGTCTCGGTGGCCGCCACCAGGCACGGCGCATCGCTGGCCGCTGCGGTTGTCGCACCCATTTTGGGCTTGGAGTACCGCGCGTCGCTGCACGGTGGAGCAACCCGAAACGGCGTCGCGCTCAAGCTGGGTGCACCACCGCCGCTGGGCCGCGCGCTGGTGGCCACCGGGTTCGGTTACGATCCCGGCCGCCGTGGGCGCCAGGGTGCCGTAGCGGCCGCGATGCTGCCACAGGTGCGGGACCTACGGCGCCGCGGCGCCGCCGCACTGGACTTCTGTTTCGTGGCCGACGGCAGCGCCGACGCCTATTACGAGGCGGGCCCGCAGTGGTGGGACTTCGCGGCGGGTTCTCTGGTGGCGTCCGAGGCGGGGGCGGCCGTGTTGACGCAACCGCTCGGTGCGTCAGCCTCGACGGGATCGCACGGTTGGTTCCTCGTCGCCGCCGCCCCCCCACTGTTCGACGGCCTGCTGGAGGTGCTCATGGGGTTGGGCGCCGCCGACGGCTGAGTGTTGTCCACAGCCGGCCGCGCTGCGCCGTTCCGGCTTCACGTCTCGCGCCCGGTAGCCTGCAACAAGCCCCGCGCCCGCCCGGCCCAGAAATGAAAGCCCCACGTTGAGCACCCGAATCCTGACCGTCGAGGACGACGAACGAATCCGCACCGCGGTGAAGCTGGCCCTGGAGGATGAGGGTTGGGAAGTGGTGGAGGCCGCCACCGGCGAGGCTGCGATCGAGGCATTCCGCGCCGGTCCCACCGATGTCGTGCTCATCGACATCATGTTGCCCGGGGTGGACGGCTTCGAGGTGTGCCGCGCCGTGCGCCGTCAGAGTGACGTCCCGATCATCATGGTGACCGCCAGGGCCGACACCCACGACGTGGTTGCCGGTCTTGAGGCAGGCGCCGACGACTATCTCACCAAGCCCTTCGTGCCCAAGGAGCTGTCGGCCCGCATCCGGGCGCTGCTTCGTCGGGTTCGGTCGGGCGACACGGTGCAGCACCGCATGCGTTTCGGCGACCTCGACATCATCCCTGATGAGGGCGTGGTCACCCTGGCCGGTGTCACCATCCACCTCACCAAGACCGAGTTTCGACTCCTGGTCGAACTCGCCAGTTCACCCGGCAAGATCTTTTCCCGCGAGGACCTCCTCGACAAGGTGTGGGGGCACGGTTACCTGGCCGACAGCCGTTTGGTGGACGTCCACGTTCGTCGGCTGCGGACCAAGGTGGAGGCCGACCCGGGCAACCCACGGCATGTGCTGACCGTTCGGGGCCTGGGCTACAAGCTGGCGGCGTGAGCTCGGTCGACCAGGCCGGCGGCGGGTCGTCTGATTCCGATCAGGTCGGTTCCGAGTCAACCCTGCAGGCTGCCGGTGCCGGGGCACCCACCACCGCGGGGCCGACGAAGCTCCTCTCCCCGCACGCCCGCAAGCGGAGCCAGACGAGCGAGTCGCAGTTGGGTCTGCGATCACGTGTCACCCTCGCCTTCACCCTGGGCGCCTTGGTTTTGTCGATCATTCTCGGAGCAGCCACGCTGAACCTCACCCGTCGGTCACTGCTGGCCGAGCGTGAACGCCGCACCATCACCCGAACCTCGGTCAGCGCCACCACCCTGGACGGGCTCCTCAAGAACCTTCAGCCCGGCGCCGATCCCACCCCGCTGCTCAGCGACCTCCAGGCCCAGGGCCCACAGTTTCTCATGCTGAAGAACCCGGGTTCGGGCAATCGTGAGCCCCAACTGTTCCTCACCGGGGAGGTTCCCATCGGTGACCTCCCGCAAAGCCTGGTCACCAAGGCCCTGTGGGACGGACAGCCGGCGGTGATGCGGGTCGAGTCGAAGGACACGCTCTACACGGCGGTGGGCGTGCCCCTGCCCGATGCCAACGGCGCCTACTTCGAACTCAACGCCATCGACGACATTGCCACCGCCGTGCAGTCGCAGACCGTGACCCTCATCATTGTCAGCTCGATCACCACGCTGGCGGGTGCCGCGCTGGGTTGGTGGGCAAGCCGCAGGGCCCTCCGACCGTTGATGCTGGTGGGCGATGCAGCCGGTCGGATCGCCGATGGTCATCTCGAGACCCGGCTGAATGCGGCCGACTATGCAGAGGACCCCGAGCTGGGCCCTCTGGTCTCATCCTTCAACGGCATGGTGGAGAAGCTGCAGGCGCGCATCGACCGCGACGCGCGATTTGCCTCCGACGTCAGCCACGAACTCCGGTCACCGCTCACCACGATCAACGCGTCGGTTGATGTGCTCAGCCGGGCCGCCGACAACCTTCCAGATCGGGCCAAAACCGCCCTCGACCTGCTGGAGTCCGATCTGGTTCGGTTCACGCAGTTGGTGGAAGACCTTTTGGAGATCTCCCGCTTTGATGCCGGGGCGGTTCGACTTGACGTCAACGAAATCTCGCTGATGGGTGTGGTCCGCCGCGCCGTGGAAGCGGTGGCCGGGAAGGACACGACGATCGTCGCCGATGACGACCTGGACGCATTGGTGATGCCCATGGACAAGGTGCGCGTGGTTCGGGTGCTGTCCAACTTCATCGACAACGCCGCCAAGTACGGCGACGGGGTGCAGCGGGTGGAGGTTCACCGATCCGACGGCACCGTCTCGATCTCGGTGGTTGATGGCGGGCCTGGTGTCCCCGTCGACGAACGGGACCTCATCTTCGAGCGGTTCAGTCGAGGGGTGCAGGGCGGCCGCCGCGGCGCCGGTAGCGGCGTCGGGCTGGGTCTCGCCTTGGTGGCGGAGCACGCCCGTTTGATGGGCGGTGAGGTTGGGGTGGCCGATCGGGACGACGGCGAGAGCGGCGCCGTGTTCGTGCTCCACATCCCCGAGGTGCCGCCCACCGACTCAGACACCGTGATGGAATTGTAGGGAAATGATCCTGACCGCTCTCCCACAAACCCAGCCACGCCGCCCCATGTTCAGGTTGGCGGCCATCGGGGTCCTTGCCGGCTGCCTGTCGCTGGCCACCGGGTGCGGTATCACCCCCGACGACACCCCTCGGGCATTCCCATCCGACCTCACCGACCCGGTGCCCGTCACCCCCGATGCACCCAGCACCGGCGACGAAAGCGCTCCCATCTATCTCGTGGACGGCGAGTCGCAACTGGTTCCCGTGAAGCGTGATGTTCGTCAGGTGACGGTGGCCGCAATCACCCGGGCAACCCTGGCCAGTCCAACCGCCGATGAAGTGGACGCCGGGGTCTCCACCAGCATTCCACGCAATACGAAGCTGCTCTCGGGCGAGGTTCGCGCCGATGGAGTGATCGCCATCGACCTGTCCAAGGAATTTCTGCAGGTGGATGGGGCGGTTCGCACCACCGCCATCGGCCAGATCGTGTTGGGCGTCGGGTCACAGTTCCAACCCGACCGTCGCTTCAGGTTTTTCATCGCCGGACAGCGCGCCACCATCTCCACTGCTGACGGGGCCCAAAACACGGTCACGCCGTGCGACTTCGTTGGGGCCATGGCCCAGCCGGCCAAGCTGGACGCCACCGTCGAAGAGGCGGTCGACCTGGTCACCCTGGTGGAGCAGCGGAGCACGCTCAGCTCGGAGTGCAGCAGCACCACCGACTAGCGCCTGTTGACGCACCGCTCCAACTCAGCTGAAAAAGACCTCGGCCACCTCGTGGTAGAGATCCAGGTCGCACGTCTTGATCCGCCCGGCCACCTCGTCCAGCGGCACTGGCACCACCGAGGTCCCGGCCAGTCCCACCATCGAACCCCAGCGACCCTCGGCGGCCAGGTCGACCGCCGCCACCCCAAACCGGGTGGCCAACACGCGGTCGCGAGATGAGGGGGTACCGCCGCGCACGACGTAACCCAGGGTGGTGAGGCGACACTCCATGCCGCTGCGGCGTTCCAGTTCCTGGGCCACCACGCCGCCGATCCCACCCAACCGCCGGTGTCCAAACTCGTCGGTTTCGTAGCTCGGCATGTCGAGTGTGCCCTCGGCCGGCATCGAGCCCTCGGCCACCACCACGATCGAGGCGTACCGGCCCAGCTTTCGCCGACGCTCGATCACGGCCACCACGTCGTCGATGTGGAACGGCACCTCGGGTATCAGGATCGTGGCCGCGCCCCCGGCCAGCCCGGCGTGGAGTGCGATGTGGCCCACGTCTCGCCCCATCACCTCGACCACCATGGCCCGCTCGTGGGCCTCGGCGGTGGTGTGCAGTCGGTCGATGGCGTCGGTGGCCACGCCGACCGCGGTGTCGAACCCAAATGTCTCGTCGGTGCCGGCGACGTCATTGTCGATGGTCTTTGGCACCCCGATGCAGGGCACTCCGTCGACGCACAGATCCCGCGCAGCGCCCAGCGATCCGTTGCCGCCGATCACGATGATCCCGTCGAGACCCAAACGGAACATGGTCTTCCGCACACGCTGGACCCCATCATCGAACTGGTAGGGCTGAATTCGGGACGTACCCAAAATGGTGCCACCACGGGGCAGCAGGCCCCGGCAGCGCTCCACGGTCAGGGTCTCGTAGTCACCCTCCAACACGCCGCGCCATGCGTCGGCGAAACCGATCACCTCAGCACCGAACGCCCGCTCTGCCCGGCGCACCACGGCACGGATGACGGCATTCAGGCCCGGGCAGTCGCCGCCGGAGGTCAGCACTCCTAATCGCATGCAACCAGCATGGCAGAGCCCGGCGCCTCCGGGACCGATCGGTGACAACTCGCTGCACTACGATCGGCAACCGTGCCAGTGGTCATTGCAATCGATGCCGGAACCACCGGGGTGAGGGCCTTGGCCATCGACGAGGCGGCTCGCACCGTCGGTCTGGCCTATCGGGAGTTCACCCAGTACTTCCCCCAGCCGGGTTGGGTCGAGCACGACGCCACGGAGATCGCCTCGGTGATCCGCGAAGTGCTCCTTGAGCTGACTGCGTCCTTGACGGAGCCCGTGGCGACCGTCGGCATCACCAATCAGCGCGAGACCGTCGTCGCCTGGAGCCGCAGTACCTCCGAGCCCCTCCACCGGGCCATCGTCTGGCAGGACCGCCGCACCGCCGATCGCTGTGAGCGGTTGGTTGCCGATGGACACCTGGACCTGATTCGTCACAAGACCGGCCTGGTCGCCGACCCATACTTCTCGGCCTCCAAACTCGAGTGGATGTTCACCGAAGGCGGCGTCGAGCGCAGCGACGACCTTGCCGTGGGCACCATCGACTCGTGGCTCCTGTGGAACCTCACCGGGGGCGCGGTTCACGCCACCGATGACACCAACGCCAGCCGCACCATGCTGTACGACCTCGCTTCCGGTGACTGGTCCGACGAACTGTGCAACCTCTTCGGCGTACCCCGCGCGGCCCTTCCCGAAATTTTGGCCTCCTCGGGGCGATTCGGCACGGTGGCGCCCGGCTGGGGTCTGCCCGAGGGCACCCCCATCTCGGGTATCGCCGGCGATCAGCAGGCCTCGCTGTTTGGGCAGGCGTGCTTCGAGCCGGGCATGACCAAGAACACCTATGGCACCGGATCGTTCGTGCTGATGAACGTCGGTACCGAACGACCCGACGCCGTCGAGGGCCTGATCACCACCACCGCCTGGTCGCTCCCGGACGGCGCGGGCGGGCGACGGGTGACGTACGCGCTGGAAGGCTCGATCTTCGTGACCGGCGCGGGGATTCAGTGGCTGCGCGACGGTCTGGGCATCATCGACGAGGCGGCCGAGGTGGGTTCGCTGGCCGAGTCAGTGTCGGACACCGACGGCGTCGTCGTCGTGCCGGCGTTCACCGGGCTGGGCTCCCCGTGGTGGGATCCCTACGCGCGCGGCACGATGCTCGGCATCACCCGAGGCACCACCAAGGCCCACCTCGCTCGGGCCGTACTCGAATCGATCGCCTACCAAACCCGCGACGTCGTCGACGCCATGACAAACGCCTCCGGCACCCCGTTGGCGGAGCTCCGGGTGGACGGTGGCGCTTCGGCGGCCGACCTCCTGGTCCGCATCCAGGCCGACCAGCTCGGTGTGCCGGTGCGACGCTCACGCGAACGCGAGACCACCGCCCAGGGCGCCGCATTTCTCGCCGGACTGGCCGAAGGTTTCTGGGACTCACTCGACGACGTGGCCGCAGCATGGGCGAGCGACGCCACCTTCGAGGCCGATGGCGACGCCACTGTCATCGAGGCGAACTATCGGCGCTGGCTGGAAGCGGTGGAACGGTCCCGCGGGTGGGATCGACCAATCGCTTGAGCCCAACGGCGAATTGAGCGATGCGCCGACGGAGGAGCCGGTTTCCCACCCGGCGGTGTCGACCTTCGGGAGACGGCCAAGCTTGACCGAACGGTCAAGGGAACTACGGTGGTCGCGGTGGATCGATCCCTGACCCCGCGCGGCGAGGAACGCCGAGCACAGTTGCTCGAAGTCGCCACGGCCCGGTTCGCCGAACGCGGCTACCGGGCCACCTCGATCGCTGACATCGTCGACTCGATGGGTGTCGGCAAGGGCGTCTTTTACTGGTACTTCCGCTCCAAGGAAGAGCTGTTCGGGTACCTGTTGTCTGCCGGTATGACCGATCTGCGGCGCTGCCAACTGGCGGCGGTGTCCCACAGCGACGACCCCCTGGTGCGGATTCCCGCAGCGATTCGAGCAGCGGTTCGCTGGGCCGCCGAGCACCAACAACTGACGGCCCTTTTCGAGTTTGCCCATCGCGACGCCACATTCGGCCCGCTGGCACGACGCCTCCAGGACCTGCTGATCGACGATGCCGTCAACGAACTGAGGGCCGCCATGGACGCCGGAGCAATCCGTCGTGGCGACCCCATCGGGCAGGCCAGGGCCATTCTGGCCGTCACCGATGCGCTGGCCACCCACGGCCTGCACGACGCCCACCGCAGCATCGACGAGGTGACCGACGACATCGTTGTCTTCTGCCTGGATGGGTTGGGGGGCCGCAAGGGCTCCCCCGTCCCGTCGCTGAAGCCGGCGGTGTAGGCACCCCTCAAACGCCGGGGCTGACGCTCCCGTCGGCAAGGCGGAGCAGGCGATCAGCACGCACGTTGAGGCGCACGTCGTGACTGACCGCCACCATCGTCAAACCCGACTCCTCCCGCAGCCGATCGAACACGTCGAGCACCACCTTCGCCGAGTCGTCGTCCAGGCTGCCCGTTGGCTCATCGGCCAGCAACAGCTTGGGCCGGTTGGCCAACGCCCGCGCCACCGCCACCCGTTGACGTTCCCCACCCGACATGTTCGGTGGCGTGGAGTCGGTTCGGTTCTCCAGACCAACGAGTTTCAACAGTTCGTCGGCGCGTCGGGCCCGCTCACGATGACCAAGGTTGGTGCCAAACATGGCCAATGCAACATTCTGGGCAGCGGTCAGCCTGGGGATCAGGTTGTGCAGTTGAAAGACGAGCCCGATCACGTCCCGCCGATACCGGGTCAGTCGGCGGTGATGGGCGACGTCGGTGCCGGCGACGATGATCCTGCCGCCATCGGCACGGTCCAGGCCGGCGAGAAGATGCAGCAACGTGGTCTTACCAGAACCCGACGGACCGACGATGGTGACGAACTCGCCGCCGGCAACCTCGAAGGCGACGTCGTGGAGCACACGCGTCGAGCCGAACGACCTTTCCAGGCCCTGCACCTCAACCATGGGCATCGGACCTTTCACCGTGGGGTCACTCACGACGCATCGCCTCCGCCGGCGAGAGCAGGGCCGCCCGGAGTGCCGGATACAACGCGCCGATGAACGCCACTCCGACGGCGAACCCCAACGAGCGCCAGAAGATGGCCGCCGTGTACTGCGGGTGGAACACGCCCTTCAGCGCCGCCAGGTTTTGCAGCACGTTGACCGCACCCCAGCCCAGAGCAACACCCACCACCGCACCGATCAGGCTGACCACCAACGCCTCGCCCAGCACCAGCGCCACAATTCGGCGTCGGGCCCATCCGATGGCACGCAACACCCCAAACTCCCGCATGCGCTCGAAGAACGACAGCAACGACGTGTTGAGCACCCCCGTCATGGCGATAACCCCGGCGAGAATCCCGGCGCCGGTGTTTGCTGCGGAGATCAGCACCAAGGTGTTGTCGACCAGTCCGTAGTCGCTCTCGGACGCTACGACCGCCAACTGCGGAAACTTCGCCTCCAGGTCGCTCTTCACCTTGGCCTTGTTGGCCCCCGGCGCCAACTTGACGAACCCCAGCGTGATCTGGCCCGCCGCCTGGTAGCGGCCTTGGAGCACGGGCAACGGAAACATCATCGTGGAGTTTCCATACGCGACATTGGTGCGGTACAAACCGGTCACGCGGTACTTGTGACCGTCCATCGTCAGGGAGTCACCCACGCCCTTGTGGATCGATTCGGCCAGGGTGTATCCCAACATCACCTCGTCGGTGCTCGTAGCCCCGTAGGTCCTGCCCTTCAGCAGAATGACTCCAAAGCTCTTCTGCGCATCCGGGTCCAGCCCAACCTGCACAACCGACGGGTTGGCGGAGTCATAGTGGCCCAGCTCGATCAGCGCCCCAATGGCTTCGGCCACCCCCGGCTGCTGCCCCACCTTGGCGATGTCGTCGGTTGACAGAAGAGAGTTCAACAGACTGTCGGTGTGTTTCTGGGCAAGTGAGAAGTCGGCGTTGCCGGTCTTCAGGTAACCGGTGGCCGACTGCTTCAAGCTGGAGGTCAGCGTTCCCATCGCCACCACCGCCATCACGCCGATGGCCACCGCCGAAGCGGTCAGCGCCGCTCTCAGCTTTCGAGCAGCAAGGTTGTGCCAAACCAGTCCGATGAAGGTCACGCGCAGACTCCTTCGAGTCGGGACGTGCGTACCCAGCTTGCGACGTTGGTAAACCTGGGCGTTCAACGTCGCCGGCCGAAGCCCCCAACCGGTTGATCAGCAGCCGGTCCATCCGGCCAAGGCCGCACCCACCACCCCGGCCGCGGGGCCGCCGGGGGCACACACCAGGCTCAGCCGACGGGCATCCAACGCAAGCGCCATACCTTGGAGGTGATCCCGCACCGAGTCGAGCAACAGGTCGCCCATGGCCGACACACCGCCGCCCAAGACGATCACGTCCGGGTCGATCACCTGAATCAAGTTGGCCAAGCCGACCGCCACCCACCCCGTCCACTCATGCCACACACGTCGGGCGTCATCGTCGCCCGCCTTCACCCCCTCCGTAACCTCGCGGCCCTCCAACCGTCCCGCGGCCGTTGCACGGGCCGCCAGGAGCGGGGCGCCTCCAGCGGCCACGGCCCGACGCGCCGCCGCTCCCAGCGCATTGCCCGACGCAACCGCCTCCCAGCACCCTCGTTGACCACAGCGACATTTCGGTCCGCCCGCGGCAACGATCATGTGGCCCGGCTCCCCCGCCAGGCCCGCCGCACCCCGCCACAGTTCGCCGCCCACAACCAGTCCCCCGCCGATGCCGGTGCCAAAGGTGACCGCCACCAGCGCAGACGCTGTGGGGGCCAGTTCGCGATGAGCCGCCAAGGCAACCACGTTGGCATCGTTGTCGATTCGTACGGGAAGGGAGCACGCCTCCACCAGGGGGGTCACCAGGTCGACTCCAACCGTCATCGGGGTGTTGGCAGCCTGCACCGCCACACCGTCAAGACCGATGTGGCCGGCGATTCCAGCACCCACCGAGACCGGCTGATGAGGTGAGGCCCCGATGAGATGAGTGACCATTCCAACCATTGCCGACACCAACGCTTCGCTGGACTCGGGGGTTGGCACCCGCTCCTCGATCAGCAACCTTGCCGCTCCGTCCGGCTCCAGCGTGACCACCCCGCCCGCCAGCTTCGTGCCTCCGAGATCAAGACCGATCAGGTGCGGAGGAGTGGTCAGCAGGCGAGCGCTCACCACAGCAACGGTACCCGGCCGCCTCAGCCAGACACCCCGGGAATGCCGGGCCGCTCCCGCTCAGTCGAGGGGGATGCGACGCAGACGCTCTCGTCGCGTGGTCGTCGCCGCCTCATCGTCGACGGAGTCATCCCCACCGCCCTCACCCGCTCCGCCCTCACCCGCTCCGCCCTGGCCAGCACCGTCTTCCTCAGCATCGCCCCGCCCTCCGCCAAACGTGGCCGCCATCTTCTCGGTCCACGCGCTCACCCCGGAGACGGCATCCTCGAGGTTGCGCGGATCGGCCACCACGTCCTCGGCGGCGTCGAGTAGGCCCCGCATCGCGTCGATCGCCTTCAGCGCAGCGTGTTGAAGCGCCTGAGGTGCATCTTGGAGCGAATCGGCCACGGCTTCAGTGTATGGGTTGGACGGGGCCCGATCCTCAGCGGAATCTGACCACCAGGACGTCGTCGACGAACGACGCCCCTGCAACCTCCAGGGCTGCCAGCGCGCCCGGCAGCACCAGGTTGCGGTGGTGGTCCCCAACCGTCAGGTGCACCTCCCCGTCGCCCGCCCAAAGGTCCACCTGGGCCTTGTCGGCCTGAGGCAGAGGAAGGTGCAGTTCGGGGCCTTCGGCGCCGGTGAGCACCACCATTGCCTGGCTTCGTCCCAGCACGGCCGACGGTGCCCGATCTTCATAGAGTCCGCGAGACAACGACACCAGTGCGTCGGGGCCGATCGGCTCCGACGCGGCCATCTCGGCCACCAGCGTGTCGACCCCACCGAACCCGGATCGGACGTCGCTCAGCCGAGCCAACTGCGCGGTGCGCCAGTCCTTGGTGAACTGGTCCGTGAGGCCGTCGGGCAAGAGCCGGTTCACGATCACCGCATCGGTGTTGAAGCCGTGCAGGCTGAGCGCCGTCTGTGTTCTACGAGCCTCTGCGATCACCACCCGATCGGGCGTCAGCACCAGCCGCACCGAGGTCTGGTCAGCCGACAGCAGCGAGTTGACAGCTGCGAGTTCATCGGTGAGTCGGCGGGTTGCACGGGCCAGCTGTGCGTCTGCGATCGGCAGATCACCCAAGCGTCGCAGCGCATCCCCGGCCGTCTTGCGCAGGGATCGCTGGGAATCGAATCGGTCGAGGTAGAAGCCCAGCACCTCGGGCAGCGTCAGCAGGCGCAGCGTCTCGGCGGTGGGAGCGCAGTCAACCATGACGGTGTCGAAGCGGCCGGAGGCAGCCAGGGCAGCCACCTCGGCAAGGGCAAAGAGTTCCTCCAGGCCGGGCAGCAGGGTCAGCTCCTGGGCCTCAAGCTCGTCGAGGCCGGCCCATGCGAACGCTCTTCGCAACCACCCGCCCACCTCGTTCCACGAATCCTCCAGCCGCTCACGCCCACTGAGCTGCTGGGCATGACACCCCGGCGTGATCTGCATCGGTGACGAACCGATGCTTCGGCCGAGCGCGTCGCCCAGCGAGTGTGCCGGGTCGGTGGAGGTGACCGCCACCCGCTCCCCCGCCTCTGCGGCCAGCAGGGCCGAACCGGCGGCGATCGTGGTCTTACCCACGCCGCCCTTACCCATGAAGAGAATGACCCGGGTGTCGGTGGCGCTCATCGCCCGTCCTCGTCCAGCGGCGGGAAGTCGCCGTACGCGGCACCCCACCAAAAGATCAGCCCCACCCCCATCATGGGTACCAGCGTGCCGAAGTCCAGTTCCAGGCCCTTGGTGGCGATCGCAGGCAGCAGGCCACCGATCACCTGCACGGCCAGCGCACCGAAGAGTGACTTTCGCACCCGGGGCGGGGCAATGCCGGTGAGGAGGGCCAAACGGCCCAGGTCCAGGCGGTCGCGTCGGGACCGGGCGGCGGCAACCACAAAGCCCACCATTGCCGCCAACAGACCGGCGAAAAACAAGACGAGCGACACGACGAACGCAATGATCTCAAACGGTCCGCCCACCAACCACCCGATCACTCCGGTGAGGGTGACCGCGCCGGCAGCGAACCACGAAGCGGCGATCAACGCTCGGCCCGGTGTCTCTTCGCCAAAATGCTGTTCTAACCGTCGGCGCTCGGCGGCCCGTCGCTCGTCCCCGCCCGACTGCACCGCAGCCCGCTCCTCGGCCAACGAAGGTCGGCCGACGTTGCGATCACGCTTGTTGCTCATTGGGCGGAACCCATCGGAATTCTGTTCATCGAGCGGGCTCCGTGACGCCGCCGAACCGTTCCAGCGCCGCCGCCAGGTCGGCCGCCAACACGTCGTAGTCAAACACCCGCTCGGCGCGTTCCCGAGCCACCCGCCCCATCTCGGCCAGCAGGTCCGGATCGGCGACGAGCGACCCCACCGCATCGGCCACCGCCTCAGCATCGTCGGGCGTGTCGACCACCAGGCCGGTCTCCCCGTGCTCGACCGCCTCGTGACTGCCGCCGGAGCGACCTGCCAGCGACGGCACGCCGGCTGCGGCAGCCTCGAGGAACACGATGCCGAAGCCTTCCTGCTCCAATCCCCCCCAGCGGTCGCGGCACAGCATGGCGAACAGGTCGGCGGCACCGTAGTACTCGGCCCGCTCGGCGTCGGTCACTCGTCCAAGCAGCCTGACGTTTCCGGGCCCATCAGCGGCCAGCCGTTCCAGGCGCTTCCTGTCGCGGCCGTCGCCCGCGATCGCCACCGCCACGTCATCACCGCGACGGGCAAGCACGTGGGCCGCCTCAATCAGGGTATCGAAACCCTTTCGTGGCACCAGACGGCTCAGCCCGAACACCAGCGTGGTTTCCGGTGCGATCCCGAGGCGTTTCCGAACCGCCACCCGCTCGACGCGGCGCAACGGGGTGATGTCGGAGGTGTCGACGCCAGGCGGAATCACGACGTTGGGCAGCGCACGCCCGGCGGCCCGCTCGGACTCGGCCAGCGGGTAGCCACCGGCAGCGATGATGCCGTCGGACGAGCGCAGCACGCGGCCGAGCACGGCCTTGGTGAGCGGCATCCGGCCGGGCACGGTGATCTCGGCGCCGTGCACGACGATCACCCACGGGATCCCAAGCCGCCGGGAGACAAGGGGCCCCAGCAGCGACAGCGGCAGCGCCGGGTCAAGCACCAGCAGGCGGGCGTCGACCTCGCGTGCGAGCGCCTCGATTTTGCCCACCAGCATCGGGTTGGGGATCAGCACGGGCTCGCGGGTTCGGTCGATGCGGTGCGGTGCGGTGGCATCGAACGCGTCGGCCCCGTCGTACGGGGTCGTCAGCACGGTGACGTCGGCGGGGTCAAGGCGACGCCACAGCTCCCACAGGTAGCTCTGGATGCCACCCACCTTTGGGGGGTAGTCGTTGGTGACCAACAAATGCTTCACGATGCCCCAGTCTGATCGATGCCCGGCGACTGCTGGGATGGCTGCTGCTCGGATGGCTGGAATGACGCCAGTTCGGCGGCGACGGCGCTTCGATGTCGGTGAGGGCGCACCAGATCGTCGCGGCCGAGCGCCAGCGCCGCCCAGGCGGCGTGACCGGCCAGAAGTTCCGACTCACCGCCCAGATAGCGGACCAGGGCGGCCTCCACCTCGGAGTCAACAGGGTGTCCCCCGTTCCGGGGGTCCCGACCGGCGTGACCGGTGTTACCAAGGATCACCAACGCGTTGCGACGCAGCGCGTCGGGGTCTCGCCCGGGCAGGTACCAGCGGCCGTAGCGCTCGAGCACCTCCTCGTCGTCGAGGCCGAGCAGGTCCAGCACCACCACGGTGGGCCCGGGGTCGTCGCCGAGTGGACCGTCGCCATGGCGTCGTGCGGCCACCCGGCTGGGCGGGCACACCACGGTGCATTCGTCGCAGCCATACAGGCGGTCGCCGAGCGCAGCCCGATGCTCACGAGGAAACTCACCCGGTGCCTGCACCAACCAGGCCAGACACTTGCGGGCGTCAAGTCGGCCGTTGGCCAACGCGCCGGTGGGACAGGCCGGTTCGCAGGCCCGACACGAGCCACAACCATCCTCCACCGGCGTGCCGCGTCCCGGCAGCTCAGCATCGGTGACAACCGACCCCAACACCACCTCGCCACCCTCCTCCGGGGTGATCAGACCGGTGTTGCGACCGATCCAGCCCAAGCCGGCCCGCACCGCGGCAGCACGATCCACCAGCGCGTTGTCGTCGGCGACGACCCGCGCCCGATACCCGGCGGTCCGCAACTCCTCGGCCACCCGCTCCAGAGCCGAGCGCAGGGTGGTGTAGTAGTCATCGGTGGCGTACCGGGCCACCCGGGCCGTTGGCTCACCGATCGCACCAACGTCGGTTCGCGGCTGCCGATAGGACACCGCGCCCACCACCAGGCTGGCGGCGTTGCGCAGCAGCCGCTGCGGATCGGTGGAGCGCTCGGGGTTGCGGTAGGTGAACGCCATCGTGCCCGCCAGCCCCGCCTCCCGCCGGTCGAACAACTCCTGCCGAGCTTCAAGAAACGGCTGGGTGTCACAGATGCCCACCGACACCAGCCCAGCCTCACGGCCAACCTCGAGCAGACGATCGGCCAGCCGGTCCAGGCCCGGGCTCGCCGTGACGTTGAGCGGGATGCTCACGATCCTGCGCCGGAGGGGCGGGCACCCGACAGAAGGTCCCGCAGGTCGTTGGGGCTCAGCAGGTTGGCGCCGCAGGCGGACACGCCGTCGCGGACCCGCCGGTCGGCACTCATCACCGCCACCGGAATCGACGGGTCGGTTGCGGCGACCTCGTCGATGATGTCGTCATCGGCCTCAACGCCGGCCTCGGTAAACGTCACCCGAACGCGAAGCGGTGCGGTCACCGCCGGCGCGCCACCGGTGTCACCGTCGAAAACCACCCGAATGTGGGTGCCACATGCTGTCGCCACGCCGCTGAGCGATCGAACGAGTGCCTCTCGCTGGGCCGGAAGGGCCAGGTCGCCCCAGAGCGCCATCGTCACGTTGTACCCGTCGACCCACATCACCAGTCCCGGCGTTTCGAGCAGCGCACGAGTGGCGGCCGTCGTGCCCTCCCTCAGGCCGCGTCCCACCCGTACCGGCCGCCGACGGGGCGATGCGCCCGGCGACCGGCGAGCCCCGGCATCGGCCGGTCTTCCAACAGCGTCGTCCGAAGCGGCAGCGTTGTCCGTGGCGGCAGCGTCGTCCGAAGCGGCAGCGGCCGGCTTGCCCGCCGAGTCTGGATTCAGATGCTCGGCAAGCGCGGCCAACTCCAGCGCCAGCCGTTGCACCTCCTGGGCGGTCGATCTGCCTACCGCTTCGGCGTGATCGGCCCGCTCTCGCTGCTGCTCCAGGTCGGCCGCTGGATCGTCCGGCGGCGTGCCGGCGGATTGGTCGTTTCCACGCTGCGAAGCGACGTCGGACAGGCGCTCCGCCTCGGCAAGCGCGAGTCTCAGTTCCCGAACCTCGGCGGTGCGTTCCCCCAACCGTCGACGCTCATCGGCCAGTTCCCGAACCGCCCGCCGACGTTCCTCAAACAACGCCTCGTTGGCCGACGCCAACTCCGCCGAGCGGGTCATGGCGTCGGCCAGCCGACGTTCCACATCACCCAGGCGTTTCAACTCGGCTTCGCCGGCCGTGCGAGCGGCCTCCGCCACCTCCGCCCGTGTCCGCAGCTCGGCCGCCAACTCCACCGCCGAACGCTCGGCATCCCGTTCCCGATCGTCGGCAGCGGCATCCTCGAGGACTCGTGCAGCTTGTGTCACCACGTCGCGCCAACCTTCGTCACGTCGCAAAAACGCCTCGGCGGCCGAACTCAGCGCAGTGGTATCGGTGCGTTCGGCGACCAGCTCACGAAACTCGTCGTCGCGGTCCAAGACCCGTTTCACCGCCGTCAGGGCGGTGCTCGGCCGCTTGTGAAACCCCAGCACCGCCTGAAGGCCTCGCGGCGGTCGTCGCTGAGGGTCCTCGTTCATCCCCGCCTCGGCCACGGCCAGCGCAGCCTCCAGCGCAGGGCGCACCACCCGGTCCTCGGACGACGGGCCGGGGCTCATGGTCGGCTGCGATCGGGCATCACCCGCACGACGGGTCAGGCCTCGGGGTCGTCGACGACCACAACGCCCGAACCGGTCGAACACCAGCGGCACGTCACCGACTCGATCTCCTCGTCGAGTAACTCGCTGGACTCCACGGTGAGCTCACCGCCCACGGAATAGTGGTGAAACGCCTTGGTTCGGCGAGTCGCCACCACGTCGAAACGGGTGAGGTTGCCGCAGGTGGTGCAGCGGTAGCGCGGTGGGGCCTGCGGCATCGGCCCATCGGTCGTCGTAGCGTCGATCACAACAGTGCAGGCTACCGTCCCCAACCGCCCGACCCGGACTCACGACGCCCGGAACAACCTCGTGCGGAATCGAATTCCTGTTCGACGAACGAACGTTCGTCTACGCTGAGCGACATGACGTCGCCGCACACCATCGCCAGCGTCAGGCCGCCCGTCCAAACGTCCCTGGACGACCTGGGCACGCCGTTGGCCGACGTCACGTTCTGCGTCGTCGACCTGGAGACCACCGGGGGAAGGCCGGGGGTTGACCTCATCACCGAGGTGGGGGCGGTCAAGGTGCGCGGTGGAGCCTGTTTGGGCACCTTCCAGACGCTGGTCAACCCGGGTCGGGCCATTCCCACCAACATCACCGTGCTCACCGGCATCACCGACGCGCACGTGGTGCGCGCACCCCGCATCGAGGCGGTGCTGCCATCGCTCCAGGAGTTCCTTGGCGAAGCGATCCTGGTTGGCCACAACCTGCGCTTCGACCGCAGCTTTCTCGACGCCGCACTGACCGCCGGCGGGCGCGAACCGCTGACCAACCGTGGCGTCGACACGCTGGCGTTGGCCCGTCGGCTACTCCGCGCCGAGGTGCCCGACTGCAAGCTGGGCACGCTGGCCAGGGCGATGCGCCTTAACCATCAGCCCTCCCACCGGGCGCTCGACGATGCACTGGCCACCGCCGATCTGTTGCACGTCGAACTCGATCGGGCCGCGGCGTGGGGGGTGACCGGCCTGGACGACCTCATGGCCATGCCCAAAATGGGGGGCCATCCGCAGGCCCGGAAGCTGGCGTTTACCGAAAGGTTGCCCCGCTCCCCAGGCGTGTATCTGATGCGCAACGCCCAGGGCCGTGTCATCTACGTGGGCAAGGCCACCAACCTGCGCTCGCGGGTGCGCAGCTACTTCTCCACCGACACCCGCCGCAAGGTCGGTCGCCTGCTGGAGGAGTGCGCCCGCATCGATCACCGGCGAACGCCCTCCACACTCGAGGCCGCAGTTCTGGAGATTCGGCTGATTCAGGCACTCGATCCCCACTACAACCGCCAGGGGCGACCCGGCAAGGGCGGCTGCTGGTTGACCCTGACCGATGAGGCCTACCCTCGCCTCACGCTGGCCCGAACCCCGCCCGCCACCGGCGCGGCGCTCGGGCCGCTGCCCTCTCGCAAGGTCGGGCAACTCATTGCAGAGGCGGTCGGCGACGCCGTACCCCTCCGCCGGTGCACCACTCGACTGTCCGCCCGTGGCGGGCCGCGGAGAGAAGGCCCCTGCACAGCCGCGCAGTTGGGGGTCACCGCCTGCCCCTGCTCCGGCGATGTCGACGACGTTCGGTATGCGGCCGCGGTCAACCAGGCCACATCGGCATTGACGGGCGAGCACCGCCTGGTGGCCTCCCCTCTGACCGGACGGATGGAACGACTATCCGCAGAGGAACGCTTTGAGGAGGCGGCCGCCACCCGCGACCGTCTCGCGGCCTACGCCTCGGCCCTGCGCCGGTCTCAGCGTTGCGACACCCTGCGGGCACCAGCGCTTATTCGGCTGGTCACCCCGGATGGGTCCGTCGTCGAACTGAACCACGGGGTGGCGGTGCGCTGGTGCGACCCCGACGGTTCCTGGCGGGTCGCCGAGGCCGGCCCCGAGATCGGCTCGCCCGACCAGCCGCTCACCAAGGCCATGGCCGACGAGTTGGTCACGGTGGCGTCATGGGTAGACCGCTACGGTGCGGCCTGCCGCATCGAGCATGTCGAGGGCACCTGGGCCTCACCGTGGCCGCCGCCCCCGACCGTTGCGCCACGCCGAACTGCTTCCATGCACCCGGATCGAGGTGTGGCTGATCGCCGGGGCCGTTCGGCGACGGCGCCATCGCGGATGCCACGCATGGGCCTAGGCTGAACAAGGGTGAGGTGCACCCGATGAAATCGTCGTTGGTGAGGAGTTCAGGTTGAACCCGTCCGCCGTTCTGTTGATCGCCATGGTGTCGTGGTTTGTCCTGGTCGCAGGCACGGCCGCCGCAGCGCTCACCGTGCTCGTGCGCCACAACCGCCCTGTGCCATCCCAGCGCAGCAGTGCTCCGGTGTGGTGGCTGGCCGCACCAACCCCGTCGGCCTACCTGCACCGCCGAGTGGTCCGTTCGGCCAGGGGCGTACAGCGGGCCCGGGCGATGCGACATCGGCACGGCGGCCCAACCGTGGTCGACGAGTTGGCGGCACGCTTCGAAGAACAGGCGGTGGCGCTCGACGATCGGCTCGCGCTGGCGGCCACGCTGCCCCGACGGGAACGGCGCAACGAGTTGGTGGCTGTACACGTACGGGTTCGTCGGGCCGAGGAGGTTGCCGCCGAGGTGTCCCGGGCCTACTCCGACGAACCGGCGTTACCGGGTGATGGCGGCGACCCGCTGGAGCAGGTCGCCGACGACCTGACGGTGCTGTCGGAGGCCCGACGTGTGGTCAACGACGTGTCCCGCAACGCCCAGCCTGCGCCGCCACGCTCCTGACGTCGAACTGCTGCCGGCGACCCCCACACCATTGGAGACCGCTCATGATCGTGCGCAACCTCACCGACCTGGAGAACACCGAGCGCGACGTTCGGGCCGAGACCTGGCGGTCGCGCCGCCTGTTGCTCGCCGACGACAAGATGGGCTTCTCGCTGCACGACACGGTGCTCTATGCCGGCACCGAAACGACAATGGAGTACCGGAACCACTTCGAGGCGGTGTACTGCATCGAGGGCAAGGCAACGATCGAGAACCACGCCACCGGCGAGGTGCACGAGATCACCCCCGGGGTGATGTACGCCCTCGATCAGCACGACCGCCACATCGTGCGGGTGATCGAGGACTTTCGGGTGGTGTGTGCCTTCAACCCCCCGTGCACCGGCGCCGAGACCCATGACGAGAACGGTGTCTACCCGCTGCTGACCGTCGACTGAACCGGGCGAGCCCGCGATTACCGAGCCCGACGACGGGCTGTTGCGGTCGTTATTCCCCGTCCGCCTTGGGTGACGGCCCGTTGGCCGCCCTGGCCGGTGACGAGCGGCTGGTGCCCATGGCGATCAACACCAGTGCCGTCACCAGCCATCCGGCGATACTGCGCCCGGTGCGGGTCAGCGTTGCGGGCCCAGCCGGGGCTTGCGTGGCCCCTGCGACCTCGGCGGCCGGAGCCGCGCCGGCGCCATCACCTTCGAGTGGCCTTTTCGCGGATGTCGTCGCGCTGCATCGGGACGTACAGCTTGCCGCCGGGCCCATCGACATCACCGTGTGGTTGTACGCACCCGGTTTGGGAAGATCGAGCCGGTATGGACCCAGCACCGCCGCAGGGCTCGCGAGAACCACCGTCAGCAACAAAGTGGCCATCAAACCGTGCCGCCTGGCGGCCGCGCGCGCGTGGACCGTCGACCGCCCGTGAGACATTCTCATGGGCACCTCCCCGTGCTCACACAGAAAGCAGCCGACGCAACGCTCTGCCCGTCGAGTGCACGAGCTTGGTGATTCGACCCACAATGCATGGAAGGACATCACTCTTCTCGCCGCCGACGATGTGGTCGACGCGGCAGCACTCGTTGGACGGCTCCGCAACCTGCGCCTCGTCGGTCTCGGAACCAACCTGGCCTGCCAGAGCGGCGTCGTCCCCGATCAAGCGAAGATGGATGAGCTCAGCGCCCTGGTCCACCAGGTCGCCGCCGCCCCATCGCCAGGCGATCCTGGCCATCGGTCGTCAGGATGTCGACCCCGACGGGCTGGCACCGAGTGCCGCGGCGCAACTCACGCCGGCCACCTCCGCTCAACCGGCCGGCGCACACACCTCGAGCTCCATGCCGTCGACATCACGGAAGAAGAGCGACCACTCCCCGCCGAGCTGTTGGATCTCACCGATCTCCGCGTCGGCCGCGAGGAGACGGTCTCTCACCAACTCCAGCGTCGCCAAGTCGGCGACTGCAATCCCGAAGTGATCGATCGCTCCCCGTGCTCCGACGGTGCGCCGCTCGCCGATCAGGCTCTCCTCATCGGTCTCGAACACGTTGAGCGCTGCACCGGCCCCGAGTTCCACGATCGCCATCCGGGGATGATCCTCACGAGCGTCCATCTCGAACATGGTCTCCGCATCGAACACCTGGTTATACCAGGCCTTGAAGCGGTCGAGGTCGGGCGTCAACGTCGCCACATGGTTGAACCCGGATGTGATCGCCACGTTGTCCCCCTGGAGCCGGGACCGACGATACCAATGCTGTCAACACGGCAAGCGGCTCCGAGGTCAGATCCGCACCCGATACGCCACGTGCATCGCTCCGTTGCCGAAGCGCCGCTCGTCGATGAGTTCGAGGTCCAAACGCAGATCGGTCGGGAGGGCGGGCTTTCCGGCGCCGAGCGCAACCGGGGAGAGCACCAACCGGATCTCGTCGACGAGCCCGGCATGCAGCGCGTGGGCAGCGAGTCCGGGTCCTCCCACCAGCAGATCGGTCGACGATGCCTGCTTCAGGTCCCGAACCGCCTCGGCCTCAAACGCCGACACGACGCGCGTCCGCAACGTCGCCGGGTCGGTGAGGGTGGTGGAGTAGACGAGCTTGTCCGAGTCCTGCCATGCGGCGGCGAAGTCGGCCAGTACTTCCGACTCCTCGACGAACGACGGGTCCGTCTCCCACACGGCCATCGTCTCGTACATTCGGCGACCGAGCAGCTGAGTGCCGATGCCCCGCATCATGTCGTTGTAGAACTCATGCACGTCCTCGCCAGGCACCGACCAATCGAAGGAGCCGTCGGTGTCCTCGGTGAACCCGTCCAGTGAGGTGTTGATTGCGTAGATGAGTTTGCCCATGTATGCCTCCAAGCTCGTCGACGTTGGCGGTCCGATACCAACGCACCGCTCAGGCATTCTCGTCGCGACCGATCCGATGAGCTCACCTGCGACCTTCGGGTTATGAGCCCGACGATCCCCCAGAGCAGCCCCAATCCACAACCTCGTACCACCGGGCCCAGCGTCGGCTGCACATGAACGACGCTGTCATCAGTGATATCGACCACCACGGCGACGGCGACAGCTGCGCCGGAGCCAAGGACGACGTGATGGCTCGGGACGATGACCGAAGGGTCGGGCGCCTCATCGAGGAACGCCCAAGACAGGCCCGTCTCATCCATCGTGCTCAGGTCGATTCTCAGATCAACTTGAGACTGGCGCGATGACCGCCATCGCCGGTGGGCCCCCACCACCCCCGGCCCCCTGCTACACCACCTCCCGGCACTCGACTCTGCGCGGTGACGCTTGGCGTTCCGATTCTGGTGCGGTGGCGCTCCGCCGAGTCCAGGTCGAGCCATTGGGGCTCGGGATACCAGCTCCGCCATGAGCAGTGCAGGTACGAGCGGTGCAGGTACGAGCACGATTCGGATGGGCGGCTCACCGGATGGCACCGAGGGGCAGGCGATTGCCTTGCACCACGATGGACGTTCGGCCCTACTCTGGCCTGACTACATCGATCGAAATCTCCACCGCCGGGGTGGTCCCTCGATTTTCAAGCCAGTGCGTGGTGTTCCTGTCCTCGGGCCAGCCCACGCCTGGCCCATACTCGTTGTCCACCCCATCTCGGTGGTCGGTGATGGTTCCTTGCAGGATGTACACCATTCCGGGCCGGTCTTTGTGGTCGTGAAGTGGGCCGAATACCCCTCCGGGTTCGATGGTCACCTTACGCATTCTGAGTTGGAGCCCCGCCATGCCCTCGATCTCTGGGCCCAGGTCCATTGCCGACAGCAACTCAACCGAGATCCCGTTCGTCTCGGGCACCGCATCTTCGTCGTCCATTGCTCCCCCGCTTTCGTGTTCCAGGCCGCCACTACCGAGCGGCCGGAAGTTTGTTCATGGCCAACGTAGCGTCACGACGCGTCCGGTGAATGACGGGTTGAGACCCTGACCTTCGATGTGCCAGCGATCATCGAGCACCTCTCCCAATACTTCGAACCGCTGGTAGGTGACCTGCCGACGGAATGCTGCCGGCGGAATCGTG